>ERZ773225.652-NODE-652-length-49136-cov-13.356024_pt1 | contig 49136 bp, 40 predicted proteins | sample MGYA00580993_ERZ773225 | MGnify/ENA primary metagenome ERZ773225 (study PRJEB29015, sample SAMEA2737748) | human gut metagenome | biome: human gut; feature: human-associated habitat; material: faeces | place: China | collected 2012 ...
AAATATTCGCTGTCATTTTCCGGGAGTGTGGCTCAAGTAAATATTAGCATTTACAGCTGAAATCGTAAATGAGACAAGCCCCAAGGAACTTCCCATAGAAATTCCTTGGGGCTTGTGCTATAAGATTTCAGTCAGGTCGGATAATTTCTTGATTGTGATATCCGAATTCGGATCGTTCTCCTTTGATCGAATTCCAATTACCCGAAAATGCCCTGCCTCTGCTGCCTGGACGCCGGACTCGGCATCCTCTATCACGATGGCTTGCTCTGGTGACACACCCAGTAGGGATGCCGCCAGCAGGAAGACTTCCGGGTCTGGTTTGGATTTCGTAATTTGGGTCCCGTCCGCAACTGCATCGAAGAAATGGCCTAAGCCAAGCTGGGTTAATATTCTTCGTGTGTTTTTGCTGGATGACCCAATTGCCAGAAGGTAGCCGCGTTTTCGCAGTAATTGCAGCGCATAGCGCGTATCTTCTGACAAATCAGACGGGCACATTGCCTGAAGATATTCTCGGTAGATGCGATTCTTTTCTTCAGCCAACGCAGTTTTTTCTTCTTCGGAAAAAGCATGACTCCGCTCTCCTAGAATGATTTCCAGGCTTTCCATGCGGCTGACACCCCGGAGAAGCTTGTTCTTCTGCTCATCAAACGGAATACCAAGTTTGTCAGCAAGCGCTTTCCAGGCCAGATAATGATAGCGGTCTGTAGAACAGATGACACCATCTAAATCAAAAATAATTGCACGTATATTATTCATTTTTCAATTGAAACCCATTTCTTGAGAACACCGGCAGCTTATCGCCGGAATCTACCAATATTTGCTGCCCGCCTTCATAGACCTCTCCGGAGAAGAAATTCGTCCAAGTGCCACTGGGCAAGTATACTCTGCGGGAATGGACGTTTTCTTTCAGGAGCGGGGCAACCAGCAAATCGTCTCCGAGCAGATATTCGTCCTGACAGCAGAGAACGTTGGCATCCTCGGGCCATTCATATACCAATGGACGCATGATTGGCTTGCTCTCTTTCACGCAAATCTGTGCGGTTCGCCACAGATAAGGCCGCAGACGCTCATGGAGCTTATGCCAGTAACGGATTTCATCCAGAAATTCAGGTGCATCATAGACCTGCGCCATATTCCAGGGACTGCGTTCATTGTTGCCCTCCGCACCGGGCATCAACTCCCGGAATTGCCCTCCGTCCGGCTCAGAGTGCCACTGCATAATGGGGCAGAAGCACGCCAGTTGTGTGGCTCTTCTGTAGAGATCTAGACTGGGCAGCGGCCCGGCAAATCCTGCAATGTCAAAGCCCCAGAAGAGAATGCCGGAGGCTGCCGCAGACAGTCCCGCCTTCAGGACGCTTGCCAGCTCGCAGTTTTGCGATTGCTGATCTCCGCCCCAGTGGCAGGGAACGGTATGCTGTCCGGAAAAACCTGCACGGCTAAAGAGAATACGTTCATTGCCGATGAAGTCTCGGTAGCTTTGCGTATAGTCCCTCGGATAGCGGTTGACTCCCTCTTGGCCGGAGCTGCCGTCGAAGAAGTGGGCATCCGGACTGTGAATGAATTCGCCGCCGTCTGTTTTGAAGCCGTCAATTCCCATATCTAATAGATATTGCCGCTTTCCAAACCAGCTTTCTCTTGCAGCAGGGTTGGAAAAGTCCGGAACCATGGAACCGGGAAACCATTTTCCCTCCGGGATGCGGTAGGGAGTTCCGTCAGAAAGATGGACACAGAATCCTTTGTCAATGGCTTCTTTCCAGTCTGCCGCATTCTGCCGGTTTGGCTTCTCCACGGGTTCAAGCTGCTTGTATACTGGGGCCTGCCAAAGCAGCAGTTTTTTCCCGGCGGCATGAACCTGACGAATCATTCCGGCAGGATTCGGCCACGGAGAGCCTGAGAAATCGAAGTCCGCCAAAGAAAATGGGGAGCCGTCTGGCTTGGGCTTATAGCTTGCTCCATTCCAGATATAGAATGTTGCTTCGTCGCTCCAAGCCTCCAAAACAATCACAGAAGCCGGGAAATCATAGGCACTTAGTTTCTCCAACAGTTCTTCCACATCTTCCTGCTTGTTCCAGCGATTGGCAGATACCCAGATACCCAGGGCCCACTCCGGCGGAAGCATCGCGGGGCCAAAGAGGCTCATATACTCCCGCAGGATGCTTTTCGGCTTTCCTTCAAAGAGGACAAGATCCGCTTCTTCAGGGAGAATAACATGGATTTCATCTTCTCTGAAATCAAATTCCGATGTTTTACACGTATCGACGTATAATCCGAAGCCTGTGTCCGTCCAGAAAAACGGAGCGGGATCGTATGTTTTATCCCCCTGAAAGCAGAACTTTTCCGTAACCTGGTTGACAACATGGTGCCCCTTTTGGTTCAGAGAATCAAATTTTTCGCCCATGCCGTAGGCACCGTTGTATTGCAGGCGAATCGTCAGAGAAGCTCCCTCACGGGATAGCTTGACCCCGTCAAAGGAAATTTCCTTTTCTTGACTAGAAACTTTTCGCATGTTTACCCCTTAATCCCGCCAGCCATCATACCGTCCTTGAACTGGCGCTGTGCTACAATGTAAATGAGAATAATCGGAACCATGGAGATGAGACTACCTGCCATCAGAACATTGTATTCCGTGGCGTACTGACCGTTCAATGTGGACAGCGCAATCGGCAGGGTCATCTTGTTTTTATTCGTCAGCATCAACAGCGGCCACAGATAGTCGTTCCAGGACTCCATAAAAGTCGTAATAGACAAGGTTGCCAAGCTGGGAATGCACAGCGGCAGCGCAACCTTGCGGAACACCTGAAATACATTTGCTCCATCGATTCTGGCAGCATCCAGAAAATCATTGGGAATTGTCCGCATCTGCTGCACCAGCATAAACACCGCAAAAGGCCGGAATATGGAGGGCAAAATCACGCTTGTATAGCTGTCGATCAGCCCCATTTTATTCATCACAACAAATAGCGGGATCATCGTTACCTGCGTTGGGATCATCATGGTAGCCAGATAGCACCGCAGAAGCAGGTTATTTCCCGGAAAATGAAGCTTGGCAAAGGCAAAAGCGGCCATAGAGGAGGAGAGAAGCGTAATAACTGTATAGCTCACGGAAATAAACAGAGAATTTCCGATGGTTTTTGCAAATGGAAATTTGGAGAAAACCTTGATATAGGCGGCAAGTGTCGGTTCTTCCGGAATCCACTGAATCGGAATGGACATCAGTGCCCCACGGCTTTTGAAGGACGTGGAAATCATCCACAAGAAAGGAATCATAGCGATGACAGCCAGGAGAATTGCCACAACATAAAAGCACACGGTTCCGATTTTCTTTTTAATTGTCATAGTGTACCCACCTTTCCTGGCCCTTCATCTGGATTGCTGTGAACACCATAATGATTGCAAACAGAATCCAGGAGAATGCAGAGGCGTAGCCCATTCGATAGTAACGAAAGCCATAATTATAAATGCGCTCGACCATAACCTGCGTGGCTCCGTTGGGCCCGCCGCCGGTCATGATCATGATCTGCGGGAATAGCTGGAAAGCATTGATCATTCCGACAATCAGTACGTAAAAGATGGATGGAGTCAAAAGCGGCAGTGTAATTCGTATGAATTTTACCCATCCGTTTGCACCGTCCAAATCGGCGGCTTCATAGTAAGTTTTATTGATGCCAACAACGCCGGACAATAGGATCAGTCCGAAGAAGCCCATATCCTTCCAAACAGACACCAGAACGATGGCGGGCATGGCCCATTTTTCGTCAGTCAGCCACCCCGGCCCTTGAATGCCGAATATGGAGAGAATCCCATTCAGGGCACCGTACTGAGGGGAAAGAACGGTTTTCCAAATCAAGGAAGCGGCAACCCAGCTTGTAAGCACCGGGATGTAATACACAACCCGGAAAAAGCCGATGCCTCGCCGTGTTTGACTGAGCAGCGTAGCAACCAAAAGGGATGCAGCCAGCATAAGCGGAATATAGAGAATGATATACTCCGCAGTATTGCCTAGGGTTCTCCAGAATTCCGCACTGGACAAAATCTTCTTGTAGTTTTCCAGACCAATAAAATGCTCCTGGAAAAAGCCTGGGGCTGTCAACGCTGCCAGCCCGTTCCAGTCCGTGAAACTAATCAGCCCGGAGATGATCAACGGCAATACGCTAAAAATCAGCATACCGATCAGGCTCGGCAATAAAAACGGAGAAGCCGTTAATAATCCGGCAGCTTTTTGCTTTGAACTTGTTCTGCGTTTCATATGATCCCTCCATATTGCTGAAATGTAAAATTGGGGCCGCTGCGATTCCTTTGCAACGGCCCCAATCCGGGAATTAACCGAGATTGATCTGCGCTTCGCACTCAGCCTGGGCCTGATCCAAGGCCTCCTGTGCGGTGATTGTACCCTCTGCTGCCGCAGCCAGCTTCTGGGTGATGATGTCACTCATAAGGGCGTAGTCCTCAATAACCGGAGGCATAACCAGATAGTCCAGGCTCTCGAAAACGGCTTTGCGGTTATCGGGAGGTGTGATCTCCAGATAGCTGGACAGAGCATTCAGGTCTTTCAGAGCGGGCAGATCCCAGCCTGCATCCAGACGGATGTCTGCGGATTCTGTGCTGGAGGTCAGCCATGCGAGCCATGTGGCAACAGCCTCAGGGTACTTGGTGTCGGGATTCATGACAACGCAATTGGAGAAGAAGTGGGTGGCTTTCTGGATGCTGCCGGGCTCCACTGCGATATCCCAGGCAAAGTCACAACCCTCAGTAAAGGTTGCAAATGCCCAGATGCCGGTGGGAATCATGCCAAGACGGCCACTCATAAACATATCCCAGTCACCCATGCCGCCCTGCTGCGCTGCATTCGGCTGTACGTTGGAAACCAGAACACGGTCAATCAAAGTCTGCGCCGCTTTCAGGTTCTCAGGAGAGTTGATCGTAAACTGGGTCTTATCCTCGTTCAGCAGTGCACCGCCGTACTGGGCAACGACCTTAAAAAACTCATTATAGGTGATGGGCTGCCAAATGCCGTAGATATCGTCGCCCAGTGCACGGATTGCTTCCGCAGCGGCCTGCACATCATCCTGTGTCCAGTCGCTGGTGGGATAGGAGATGCCAGCTTGGTCAAACAGGTCCTTGTTGTAGATCAGAACAACGTTGGAGAAGCTTTCCGGCAGGCCGTACTGCTTCCCGTTCACACAAAAAGCATTCAGCGCAGTATCGTTCAGACCGCTGACATCCACGCCAGAGATTTCTGCCAGCAACCCCTTGTTGGCATAGGCTGCGAAATTTTCGATATTCAGCTCGTAGCAGTCCGGAGCCGTACCACCGGCAACGCGGGTCTGCATCTGAGTGAAATAATCATCATAGCCGATGGTCTCAACCTCGACCTTGATGTCCGGATGGGATGCCTCAAAGGCTGCTACCATTTTTGCCAACGTCTCTTCGTTTCCGCCAGAGGAGTTGAAGTTGCAGTAGGTAATGGTAACAGGATCAGCTGCCTTTTTGGCGGCTTCTGTTGCCTGGGTATTGGCGCTTTGAGATGAGGCCTCGGTCGCTGTGGGGGTGCTGGATGCTGCACCGCAGGCAGAGAGAACCATCAGCATTGCAAGCAGCGCTGCGACAAACGAAAAAATCTTCCTGGTTTTCATTTTGTTTCCTCCTAATGATGTTGATTTTTTCGCTCTTCTCACCTATAATTAGATTTGGCGAAAAGAGTGGCGTTCCAATTCTTTTCTCGGCGGTTTGCACGTCTTTTGCGGGGCTGTGCAAGCCGCTTTTTTACACCTCCTTCATGAATGCTGCGAATGCCCGCAGCATGGGAAACTTATCCATTCTTCAAGTTGCGGACAGAACCGCGTGGGATTAGTTGAAGCGGAAGAATCTCCTCTTGTTTTGGAAGGGCCGGATCCTCAATATGCTTCAGCAGAAGCTCCACTGCCCGCTGACCTTTCAGAGAAATCTGCTGACGAATCGTTGTCAGGCCGGGGGTCAGATATTGCGCAACCTCTACATCATCAAATCCTACAACAGAATAATCTGCCGGGACACTTTTTCCAGCTTCAAATAGTCCTTTGATTGCGCCGATTGCCAGAATGTCCGCAGCAGCAACAATTCCGGTAACGGGGAGGTTCTCCTCCAAAAGCTGCTGCGCCAATGCAATTCCGCTGCTGTATTCGATCTGCCCTTCAAACACGTATTCGTTGTGATACGGAATAGAAAACTCCTCCAAGGCCTGCTGATAACCCAGCAGACGTTTTTTCATAACACCGTTTTCCTTCATCTGCCCGGCGAAAAAAGCAATGTCACGATGGCCGTTTTCCAGCATATAGCGTGTTGCCAAATAGCTTCCGTAGGCATCGTCGATGCGAATGTTGTGGTAGTAGTGGTCATTACAGTAACTGTCGATCAGGACAATGGGAATCTGCGTTTTCTTCATCTCCTGATAGAACTCGTCCGGATACATTCCGATGACGATGATCCCATCAAGATTCCGCTGCTTTGCTAAGGTCAGGTAGCTTTCGTTTGCATCTGTTGCCGATATCAGAATGTGATAGCCATGTTGACGGGCAAAGTATTCAATGCTGCCCAAAACCTCACTGTAAAAACTGTTCTGGAACATCAGCCGATCCCCGGGCTCTGTCTGCGGTACTACCACACCGATCAGCTTGGAATCCCGCATACTCAGCCCCCGAGCGTTGAGATCCGGGACGTAGTCCAGCTGTGCAATGGCATCATTGATGCGCTGCTTTGTTTCTTCAGAAATCGTCCGCTTGCCGCTGAGTGCGTAGGAAACTGTTGCGGCGGATACACCGGCCAGCTGGGCGACATCCTTCAAAGTTGCTCTTGCCATAATCTGCCGCTCCTTTCTTGTTTAATCGGTTAAACTACTTTCTGGCTTTATGATACAGGCTGCAACCGCGTTTGTCAATAGCTTATTTGCATTTTGTGAAAATTATCATTGACAACGGCTTGATTTTTGTTATACTTGATACATGATAAGAGTTTAATCGATTAAACAATCTAATGAGAGGTGTTCCTATGGAATCTTATCTTCCAACCGGCAATGAGTTTCTCTCCTTGCCAAAGATCAACGAACTGACCGCGGGAATTGAGGACATTACCTATCTTTCCATGCAGCATAAGGGAATGATCGAGATTCGTGGCGGAGATGAAATGCCTTTGATTCGCCCCTTCCTGCGGGTAGGTGGGCAGCGTGTGCCACTGACCGAATGCCATTGGCACAGAGATTGCTACTGGATTCCTGTCTTGACTGCAAAGGCCGATAATATGGCGTTTACAATGACGATTTTGCTGCCCGTCGGTGAAAGGGGCTTTGCCATTCGCATGGAGCTGAATGGGAATTCTTCCGAAGAAATTTCCTGGGGGCTGGAGGGCTGCTGGGGCAGCAGCTGGCATTGCGTCAATGAGGATAAACCTCTGGACGGCACTATGCATTGCTACGAAAGCGGTTGGAATCACAGCATTGTCTTTGATTTTCGCTGCGGTACGCCAATGTTTGCATTCGCGCCGATGGCTGACAGAGAAATTCATTCTGCATTTTCTCAAACAGAGCAGAGCGTCACCTACACATTAACGGAAAGCTTCGTACTTTCAGCAGGCACACCCCATAGCACTGTTTTTTACTGGGGGCTGGGTTTTGAAGAAGTTGCGGCGGCCACCAGCGCAAAAGAGATGCTGCGGCGTGGCTGGGGCTGGGAATATGCGAAGACAAGTGCCTGGCTGGAAAAGCGGATTCTTCAGATGGCATCGCCAAAGCTGACGGAAATATACAATACCAACCTGTTTTTCTGCATTTTCTACTCGACCGGTCTGACGTTGGACACAGAAGAACTGGTTTGTGCCACGAGCCGCAGTACCCGATACTATGTCAGCGCAGCCTATTGGGATCGGGATGTCCTGCTCTGGGCTTTCCCGGCAATTCTGGATGCGGATTCCCGTCTTGCAGAGGATATTTTGCATTATATCTTTGGGCGGCAACGGAAAAATCTCGGCATTCACTCCAGATATATTGACGGAACGGTGCTGGAACCCGGTTTTGAATTGGACGAGTTGATGGCTCCTGTTATCGCGTTGGAAAGTTATGTAACTTCAACTTCTGATAAAACAATACTGCAAGATTCAGGTGTTCTCTCTGGAATTAGGCAGATCTTGGGTACGCTGGAAACCATGCGCCACCCGGAAGTTTCTCTGTACGAAACATTTTTGCAGCCGACGGATGATGAAATCGTTCACCCGTACCTGACCTATAACAATATGCTGGTCTGGCGGGCCATGAAGGCGCTGGCTCGTCTTTACCCTGAGCGGTATGGCGCGCTGGAGCGGCAGGCAGAAAATGTCCGCCAGGCGATTTACACACACTGTGTCTTTCGCGATGAAAACGGGAAGCCCTATTTTGGATGGTCTGTAGACCTGAACGGGCAGCATAACATTTATGATGAGCCGCCCGGAAGCCTGCAGCTATTGCCCTATTACGGATTCTGCACCCCAGATGATGAAATCTGGGTAAATACGGTTTCCATGATTCGTTCCCCTGCTTATATCTACAGCTTTGCAGACGCGCCAATTGCGGAAATTGGCTGTGCACACGCACCCTATCCCTGGATTCTCAGCCTGTGCAACAGCTTGCTCTGCGGTCATGCAACGCAGGCCTTCCGGGAACTGGAGCAGATAGAAATGGACAACGGCATCGCCTGCGAAAGTGTTGACCCCATTGCCGGAACCTGCACAACCGGCGCCGCCTTTGCAACCTGCGCGGGATTTCTTTGCCACAGCATGAAAGAGACAAGTAAGGAGGCAGCCTATGCGAAGTGATTTGCAATTGCATCCCTGGTCTGTCACTGCTTCCGGAGATCAATGGGCGGATGAATTTTTTGAAAGCATCTTCTTCCTGGGAAATGGAAGAATGGGCGTGCGTGGATATCTGCCGATGGAACCGGAATGCCGACCAATTCAAAAAGGTCTTTATTTGGCGGGAATATTCGGAGAGATCAAGCCCGGTATTACGGATTTTGTGAATTTGCCCACACCTGTATATGATGGAATTTTTCTGGATGGCGTTCCCGGAAAGCTGTCTTCCCCAATTGAACGCTACCTTGATCTCAAAGAGGCTACTTTTACGGCAAAGTTTTCGCTGTCTGCAAATGGGAAAAGAGCGGATGTTATTTATTCCCGTTTCTTCCCAAAGCAGAACCCTGCTCTGATTTTGCAGCGATTGGTCATCACACCTTGCGAGGATGCCGAAATCACGGTTGTCAGTGGCATTATGGCGGAAAGCTGCAACAGTCCCATTCCTGACGACCAGACAAAAGAAAATACAGAGACCATTCAGCTGTCTGTACCGCAAAAAGCAGCGGTTTCTTCCAACGGAATTGTTGCGAGCTTCCGAATTCGCGGAACAGGTCTCTCTGTAGAGGAAGATATCCTGTTTCATAGCCGAAAATTTTCTCTGTCCGGAGAGAAAGATACTTGCGCGGTTTATAAAGCCGTTGGCGAGGCCGGACAAACGCTGATTCTGGACAAGGCAGCAGCGGTTCTGACATCCCGGGATGTTGATCCACGAATTGCACCCATTCCAACGGCGTGGGACTACAATGCAATGCTGGCAGCGCACAGAGAAGCCTGGCAAGAAACTTGGCAGAAATGCGATCTGGAAATACCGAGTCTGGACGGTGAACTTCAAACCGGGCTGCGTTTTTCGATGTTCGGTCTGATGGGAAGCTGCTCCGCAAATGACCCCACAGTGAGTATTGGAGCCCGTGGTCTAAGCCATGGACGGTATAAGGGATGCTACTTCTGGGACACGGATTTGTTTATGCTGCCGTTTTTTCTGGAGAATGACATACAGGCCGCCAAAAGTCTCTGCGATTATCGCGTCCGTGCGTTGCCCGCAGCAAAAGAGCATTCCAGGAAGATGAACACTGCCGGTGCTAGATATCCCTGGATGGCTGCTCTTGACGGCAGTGAACAGTGCGAAACGTGGGATATCGGATGCAGTGAGCTGCATATTACGGCGGATGTAGCCTACGCCCTGGATGCCTACTGTCAGGCATCAGGGGACCGGCAGTTCTATCTGGATAAGGCGGCAGAGGTCTACGTAGAGACTGCGCGTTTTTGGGTCAGCCGCTACACCTACCGCCCGGAAGCTGGTCGTGTTGATCTGCTGTTCTGCAAGGGGCCGGACGAATATTGCGGAATTACCAACAATAACCTTTTTACCAATGTTATGGTACAGCATAACCTCAGCCTGGCAATTCAGGCTGCAGCCGATCTTTATGCAGAACGGCCGGAAAAATATCAGGCATTGCGACTCAGCACAGGAGAAACAGCGCACATGGCAGCCCTGCGGGATGCTATTCCCTGGCCCCATGATCCGCTTACAGGACATCTGGCACAGGACGAAACGCTGCATCTGCTGGAATCGGTTGACCCTGCCGTTTTGAAGCCCAATGCGGGAGCGAGCTATCACCACGTCTGTTTTGATCGGTTGCAACGCTATAAGGTAATCAAACAAGCGGATGTTCTTCTGCTGATGACACGCTTTCCGCAGCTGTTCACAGAAGAGGAAAAAAAGACGGCGTGGGATGATTTCGAGCCAATTTGTCTCCATGATTCCACACTGAGTTTTGCCAGCCATGCGCTGTTTGCCATTCAAAACGGTCTCACCGAACAGGGAATGAACTACTTGAGAAAAGCCCTTTTGCTGGATTTGCGAGATATTATGGGCAACACCGGCCACGAAGGTTTGCACCTTGCTTGCATGGGAGAGGCCTGGCAGGCGGCGGAGTGCCTGGCACAGGCTATGCTTGGGTGAAAAGAAATCTTTCTGCTTAGCACGAAAGATTCCAGCTCCTGACAATGAAGCAAAAGCGTATGGCAACATCCGCAGGGCGAAAATTGGAACCAATTTTATAAACGAAAAGCCCCCAATAGAGTCGAAAGCCCCATGGTGTTCCATTCAGAATCCACCATGGGGCTTTATTTCTAAGTTTTCATAGAATTTTAGCAAATGAAAGCATATCAGTAGTACTCAATATTTTCTTTTCAAATCATGATCAGAACTTGACAAGAATGATTACAATGATGATAAGCTGGATTGGAGGTGCAATATGATTTTTAGGGAAAGTGAATTTGTTGAACTCAAATCAGAGGTAGTTAGTGATATCTGCAAGGAAGTTATCGCCTTTGCAAATAAAGAAGGCGGCACGATCTATATCGGCGTTCAAGATGATGGGCAGATTTTAGGCATTGAAAACGCCGACCGTGTAATATTACAAATAAATAATATGGTTCGGGACTCCATTAAGCCCGATATTACCATGTTTGTCCGATATGAAGCGCTGGAAGCAGGCGGAAAGCAGATCGTCGCTGTAACAGTACAAAAAGGCACTGACCGCCCGTACTATCTTGGCAGTAAGGGCCTCAAGCCCAGCGGTGTATATGTTCGTAATGGTACATTCACAGACCCCGCTACCGATACTGCTATCCGAAAAATGATTAAGGAAACGGACGGAGATTGCTTTGAAAATATGCGGTCATTGGAGCAGAATCTTACATTTAGAAGTGCAGCCGCGCAGTTTGCAAAGAGGAATGTTCCGTTTGATGAAATCAGAATGCGGACATTGGGCTTGGTATCCAATGATGGTATCTATTCCAATGTTGCCATGCTTTTGTCCGATCAATGTAACAGCACCATAAAAGCGGCTACATTTTCCGGAACGGATAAGAGAAATTTCCAGGACAGACGGGAATTTGGCGGGTCGTTGTTCCAGCAAATGGAGGAAATGTATGCTTATCTCGATTTAAGGAATCAGACACGTGCAACTTTTGAAGGATTATACCGCAATGACGTTCGTGACTATCCTGAGGAAGCCCTGCGTGAAGCCCTGCTGAATGTGCTTGTTCACAGGGATTATTCTTTCAGCGCCAGTACGCTGATCAGCGTATATGATGACCATATAGAATTCGTATCTGTAGGTGGACTGCCAGGGGGGATCGCTCTTGAGGATATTCTACTGGGACTTTCCGTTTGCAGAAATCCGAAGCTGGCTGCGGTGTTCTATCATCTAAAGCTGATCGAAGCTTACGGTACGGGCCTGCCCAAAATTATCAAGGCATACGCCAGAAGCGGCTTGGAGCCTAAATTTGAAGTAACCAGCAATGCGTTCAGAATTACACTTCCCAATCGAAATGCATCCGCAAAAGAAGAAAATATGCCTGACAGGCCCAAAAGCAATGAGGAACGGATTTTGACTTTTGCCGAATTACATGGCTATATCGTCCGCAACGATGTTGACACGCTTTTGGGTGTCAGTCAGGCAACCGCCAATCGTATTCTGAAGCGGATGGTTGCTGACGGACTGCTCTACCAGGATGGCAGCGGCAGAAGAACGAGGTATATCAAGAAATAACGGTGTGTTCGGAAAGCCGTAAGACGGTTGGTAAACAACGAAAGATATAAACACCTAAAATGGCCCCTGCTGTGTGACGAGATCACCAGCAGGGGCCATTTTTAGCACAAAACGAACAGCGTTATATTGTCAGCTGCGCCATGTACCGAATCTCCACCCTATGTCCAGCCGCAACCCTGCTGTCTCTCGCAAAGTTCGCACTTCGTACGGGCCACATCTTCTTGACCATCTGGCCGCCGACGGAGCCGGCTTCGCGGGAGGTCAGGTGACCGTTGTAACCGTTGGTCAGGTTCACGCCAACCTCGCTGGCAGCCTGCATCTTAAACTTGTCCATCGCTTCCCGAGCCTGGGGAATGTTGATCTGATTGTTGCTCTTCATACCGTTTTCTCTCCTTTTTGCTTTCTCGCGGTTTTGTTCCGCAACCATAGCTTTGCCAATATTTTTTGGAGTATTAGCGTGAATTTCCGGAAGGAAATACAGAAAATGACAGATTTTATTGACACCCCCTTCAGATTCTGCACAGATTTTCCCGCGCGGTTGCATTCAATCGGGATTTGTGATATAGTAAGGCAAAATGGATAAAGACGTGGGTGATATTTATGAAAATCATGATTATCGGCGACGGAAAAATCGGCAGTGTCCTTGCTGAGCAGCTGTCGAAAGAAAAACATGAAGTGACGCTGGTGGATCGCTCCGGGGTCAGGCTGGATCAGTCCAACAACGAGCTGGACGTGATGGTCGTGGAGGGCGACGGCGCTTCCCGGGAGGTTCAGCTGGAGGCAGGAGCGGATCAGGCAGACCTCGTCATTGCCTGTACCGGCGCGGACGAGCTGAACCTGCTGTGCTGCCTCATCGGCAAGAAGCTGGGCGCGCGGCACACCATCGCCCGGGTGCGCAACCCCATGTACGTGGAGGAGCTGAACCTCATCAAGGACGATCTGGGGCTCAGCATGGCCATCAACCCCGAGGAAGCCTGCGCAACGGAAATGGCCCGGGTACTGCGGTTCCCCTCGGCCATCAAGATCGACACCTTTGCCAGAGGGCATGTGGAAATTCTCAAAACCGGCGTGACGGCGGGTTCCCCGCTGGACGGCATGGCGCTGAAGGACATCGGAAAGTTCCGTGCCAACGTGCTGATCTGCGCGGTGGAGCGGGGCGAGCGGGACGTCATTATCCCCTCCGGTGAGTTCCAGCTGAAGGCCGGGGACCGGATCTCCGTGGTGGCAAGTCCGCAGGAAGCGCAGCGGTTTTTCCGGCAGGTCGGCGTGGCGAAGACCCGGGTGCGGCAGGTCATGCTGATCGGCGGCGGACGGATGGGCTATTATCTTGCCCGGCAGCTGCTGGCGACCGGCATGGACGTGAAGATCATCGAATCGGACGCGAAGCGCTGCGAGGAGCTGAGCCAGCTCCTGCCGGAGGCGACGATCCTCCACGGCGACGGTACGGATCAGCGCCTGTTACAGGAGGAAGGCATCGAGCACATGGATGCCATTGCGGCGCTGACGGGCATTGACGAAGAAAACATCATCATTTCCCTGTTTGCCGGGAGGACGACCCGCGCCAAGGTCATTACCAAGGTCAACCGCAGCTCCTATGAGCCGCTGGTGGGCAGCCTGTCTCTGGATTCCGTATTCTATCCCCGGAATATCTGTGCGGACAACGTGGTGCGCTACGTCCGGGCCATGCAGAATTCCGACGCTTATGCCAGCATGGAGACGCTGTGCAAGATCGTCAGCAATAAGGTCGAAGCGATGGAGTTCCGGGTCACGGCCAGCGCCGATTTCTGCGGCATCCCATTGCAGGATCTGCACCTGAAGGACGGCCTGCTGATCGGCTGCATCTCCCGGGGCGGCAAGACCATTACCCCCCGCGGCAGCGACACCATCGAGGTGGGGGACAGCGTGATCGTGGTCGCAGCCCACAGCGGACTGAGAAGCCTCAACGATATCTTCACCACCCGGCGGTAAGGGGGAACGGACATGAATTATCCCTTGCTTCGCTATCTTTTCGGCATGATCCTGCTGATCGTGGCGGCGTTTCTGGTGCTGCCGCTGGCGGTCGCCGTGATCTACGGGGAAAGCTCCGGCATTTACTTTTTGTACACCATGATCACGGCGGGACTGCTTGGCTTCCTGCTGACCCGGTTCAAGCCCGCCAAGCGGGACATGTACGCCCGGGAAGGATTCGTCTTTACGGCGCTGGCATGGGTGGTCATTTCCCTGATCGGCGCGGCGCCATTTACTCTGTCCGGGCAGATCCCCAGCTACTTAGACGCCGTGTTTGAGACGGTTTCCGGCTTTACCACCACCGGCGCCAGCATCCTGACCGATGTGGAGGCGCTGGACAACGGGATGCTCTTCTGGCGCAGCTTCACCCACTGGTTGGGGGGCATGGGCATTCTGGTGTTCATGCTGTCGCTGGTGAATATGGGCGGCCAGGCCAACCACCTGCTCCGGGCGGAAAGCCCTGGCCCCACCGTGAGCAAGATGGTGCCCAATATGCGCAAATCCGCCGCAATTCTCTACGGCATTTACATCGTCATGACGGCGGTGGAGGTGGTGCTGCTGCTCCTTGGGGGAATGCCCCTGTTTGACAGCCTGTGTACCGCCTTCGGCACCGCCGGCACCGGCGGCTTCGGCATCAAGAACAGCTCCATGGGCTACTATAACAGCTACTACCTTCAGGGCGTGGTCTCCGTGTTCATGGCACTGTTCGGCGTGAACTTCAACGTTTACTTTTTCCTGCTGATGAAAAAATATGCCATGGCATGGCGGAATACCGAGGTGCGGGCGTATTTTGCCATCATCGCCGGGAGCACGCTGATTATTACCCTTAACATTCTGGGAATGTTCCCCACGGCATTCGACGCGTTTCACCACGCCTTTTTCGCCGTCTCGTCCGTCATTACCACCACGGGCTTCAGCACAACGGATTTTGACCTGTGGCCCCAGCTCAGCCGGTGTATTCTGGTGCTGCTGATGATCGTGGGTGCCTGTGCCGGGTCTACCGGCGGCGGCGTCAAGGTTTCCCGGCTGGTGATTCTGTGCAAAGCCCTCGGCTCGGAGCTGCGCAAGCTGCTTCATCCCCGCTCCGTGCGGGTGCTGACGGTGGATGGAAAGCCCGTCAGCCGGGAGACGGTGCAGGGCGTTCAGAGCTACATGACCCTGTATTTTCTGGTGACGCTGGTGTCCGTGCTGCTGGTGGCGCTGGACAATCTGGATTTTGTCACCACTTTCACCGCCGTGATGGCGACGCTGAACAACATTGGCCCCGGCCTGGGGCTGGTCGGCCCCACGGGCTGCTTCGCGGCCTTTTCGCCGCTGGCGAAGATCGTCCTGACGGCGGATATGCTGTTCGGGCGGCTGGAGCTGTTCCCCATGCTGATCCTGCTCATGCCCTCGACATGGCGGAAATATTGATAAAAACAGTGAATGGAGCGTATCGTTACCGATACGCTCCATTTCTCGTGTCAACTTGGCTCTCCCTCTGGGAGAGCTGTCACCGAAGGTGACTGATACTGAACTCCAATTAAAATCTTTAAAAAAGATTTTAATTGCCTGAAGGGCATGGAGTTCAGTATGAGAGGGTATTGCGGTCTTGTATACCCTCTCCGTCCTCGCTGCGCTCGGCCACCTCTCCCATAGGGAGAGGCAAGGGACGCTTGCGCGGGTTTTGGACATTATTTCAGCTTTTTGCCTTCCTGAAAAGCGTCGCCCAGCTTTTCGCCAAGGGGATAGTAGCCGTTGCCGCAGGGATCGAAAGTGATGGGGCGGAACTTATTCAGGTCGATTTTGCCGTCGGTGAGGATGGCTTCCTCGGCGCTGACGTTCTCGATCCGGCCAATGAGCAGCCCAGTATGCCCGGTATGATCGTCGTAGCTGACGAAGGTACACTCCAGCGTCATGGGCAGCTCGTCAATGATGGGGGCGTCCACCAGGCGGCTCTTGCTGGTGTGCCAGCCCGCCCGGGCGACCTTATCGGGAACCTTATCGCCGGACACAATGCCCACATAGTCCGCAGCGACCATGTTTTCCGCGTCCGCCATGGAGACGGTGAAGGCTTTCCGGGCGAAGATGTTCCGGGTGGTCTTGTGGTCCGCAAGACAGATGCCGATGAGATTCGTGTCCACGATGCCGCCCCATGCGGCGTTCATGGCGTTGGGCGTGCCGTCCTCGCCGTAGGTGCCGATGATCAGCACCGGCATGGGGTACAGCATGGGCTTGGAACCAAAATCTTTACGCATATCATTTCCTCCTTATATATCGGGGATGGTTCCCCGGTCGATACGTTATCCGGCGGCGTGTGTCAGAAGCAGGCTCAGGCCGTAGATCACGACCAAATGGGCGGGGTAATACCAGTAAAACAGCGGGCCGATATTCCATGTGCCTTTTTTCCCGTTGTACAGCGCCAGAAGGGGAACACTCAGAAGCCCCCACCACTGCGTCCCGCCGTAATGCAGACCCAGCAGACCGACACCGACGGCGAACAGCGCCAGTTTTCCCCATTTTCCCCTGCCAAGATACACCAAAACCGGCAGCATTACGCCCCAAAGACCGTAATCCACGTCGAAGTCCGTGTGAATCAAAATCCGCGGCAGTCCCACGGTGATGAAAACCACGGCCGCAAGGGCGGCGGCAGCTATCAGTACCGACGCAGGTTTTCGGCGGCGAAGGGCGTTGTCCAGCGCGTATATCAGGCAGACGGAAAGGGAAAAGGTCACGAAAATGCACTGGTAGAGTGAGCGCATGGCGACAAAATAGGCACTTTGGCACAGCGCTGCCATGCCTAGAAGTCTTCCCAGATACCGTCCCCGCTTACAGGTGTAACGGCAGCCCTCGGCGATCATGTAAGCAAAAAGCGGCGCGGCCAGCCGTCCGATGATCCGCAGAATGATAAATTGGGGCAGCAGCTGCAATCCCACATGGTCGCAGGTCATGGCGATCAGGGCCAGAAGCTTCAGTTGATTCCCGGTCAGCCCGGCAAATTTTTTCGTTTGTATCTGCATAGGCACTCCTGTGTGACATTCCGGATAAAAATATGATACCACGTTTTCGCCGGAATTGTCAATCCGGGCGGCAAAAAAGCGCCCCCACCGGGCGCGGGAAAAGTGAAATGACCCTTGACTGCCATGCCTTGTGATCAGCACGTTTTTTTGCAGCCAAGGGTCATTTCTGTTCGCTCTTATTATCTAACATCTGTTGGTTAACCTCTCTTTCTGCGGATTGACGGGCGTATGCGATCCGTTTTTCTGTTCCGATACCTTATCCATTCTCTGTCTGTCTCTTCCGCGAGACGCGCTTATAAGTCGGAATCGCCGGGGACCTCCCTGCCCGCCTGCATTGGCTCCGTTCTGATTCAGAGCCTTCAAGGATTTACCTGTACATCGGTATCACCTCTTTGTATTTATAAGATAGCATAAATATATCTGCTGTTCAAGACGGAAAATTAGACAATATTACCAACTCGCAGCTGTGGAAAACACAGAATTCCCTTCGACATGGGCGGCCGCGGATTGACAAAGGGAGGGAAGGCTGTTATAATAATTTTGTTCGGCGGCTGTGCGGCCGCTGTTTTTCGTGGTATTTTTGCAGCCGGTATTCCCGGCTGAGCAAGCGCATACAAAGGAGAAACACAATGAAATACGACTTTACTTCCATTCTGGACCGCCGGGGAAAGGACGCCGTCGCCATTGACGCCGTGGGCGCGCCCTGTTCTCCCTATCCCGCGCCCCGGGAGGGATTCGACGTGATCCCAATGTGGGTGGCGGATATGAATTTCCCCGTGGTTCCCACCGTTCAACAGGCCATGATCGAACGGGTGGAGCATCCGGCCTTCGGCTATTTTGACCCCCCGGCGGAATATTACGATTCCATCATCCGCTGGCAGGAAAGCCGCAACGGCGTCACCGGCCTGAAGCCGGAACACATCGGCTACGAAAACGGCGTGCTGGGCGGCGTGATCTCCGCGCTGAACGTTCTGTGCTCCAAAGGGGACAACGTGCTGCTCCACAGCCCGACCTACATCGGCTTTACCCACTGCCTGACGGACAATGGCTATCACATTGTCCACTCTCCGCTGACAAAGGACGAGCAGGGCGTCTGGCGGATGGACTTTGCCGACATGGAAAAGAAGATCGTGGAAAATCACATCCACGCCGCCATTTTCTGTTCCCCCCACAACCCCTGCGGCCGGGTCTGGGAGCGCTGGGAGATCGAGCAGGTCATGGCGCTGTACAAAAAGTACGACGTCATGGTGGTTTCCGACGAGATCTGGAGCGACATCCTGCTGACCGGATATTGCCACATCCCCACCCAGTCCGTCAGCGAGGACGCGAAAATGCGCACCGTGGCGCTGTACGCCCCCTCCAAGACCTTCAATCTGGCGGGACTGGTGGGCAGCTACCATATCATCTACAACAGTTGGCTCCGCGATCGCTGCGATAAGGAAGGGTCTCTCAGCCACTACAACGCCATGAACGTCATGAGCATGCACGCCCTGCTGGGCGCTTACAGGCCCGAGGGCTACGAGTGGGTGGAGGAGCTGCGGCAGGTCATCACCGGCAACGTGGATTTTGCCTGTGATTACATCGCGAAGCACTTTAACGGCGTGGATGTCAGCCGCCCACAGGGAACATACATGCTGTTTCTGGACTGCGGAGAATGGCTGACGGCTCATGGCAAGACCATGGACGAGCTGCTTGCCGCCGGATGGGACGTGGGCGTGATCTGGCAGGACGGACGGGCGTTCCACGGTCAGACCCACATCCGCATGAACCTCGCGTTGCCCCTGAGCCGGGTGCAGGAGGCTTTCCGGCGGCTGGATACCTATGTTTTCAATGCCTGATACGATACTCCGGGGCGGATTTCCGCCCCGGAATTTTCGCTTCCGGGAACAGAATTTGCCACTTTACATAGATTTTACAAAGTGCTTATTGTAATTCTTACGGTTTTATCGTACCATCAACAGTGAGATAGAATAAGTATTGGGGGAATCCGAGTGATTTACTGCGTAGAGGACGACGACAGCATCCGGGAGCTGATGCTGTATGCCCTGCGGGCGTCCGGCTTCGAGGCGGAGGGCTTCCGGGACAGTGTGGGACTGTTCGACGCGCTGAGCCATGCCCAGCCCCAGCTCATTATGCTGGATATCATGCTGCCCGGAATGGACGGCATTGAAATTCTCAAAGCCCTCCGGGGCAATCCCACCACCGCCCGCATCCCGGTCATCATTGCTTCCGCCCGTGGGACGGAGTATGATAAGGTGGTGGGGCTGGATCTGGGGGCTGACGATTACCTCGCCAAGCCCTTCGGCATGATGGAGATGGTGTCCCGCATCCGGGCGGTTCTGCGCCGGGCCGCTCCCGCGGCTACTCCCGGACTGCTGCAAATGGGGAATCTGCGGATGGATTCCGCGTCCCATACGGTCTACGCCAGGGATACCCGGGTGGAGCTGACGCTGAAGGAATTTGAGTTACTGAAGCTCTTTCTGGAGCATCCCGGCCGGGTCTTTACCCGGGATCAGCTGCTGGAACGGATCTGGAGCACGGACTACGTGGGCGAGACCCGGACGGTGGACGTACACATCGGCACCCTGCGCACGAAGCTGGGGCAGTGCGGCGAATACATCCGCACCGTCCGGGGCGTTGGCTACCGGATGGAGGCGTAGGCCATGACGAAGCGGGTTTTTCGCTCGATTTTTCTGGCGTCCCTGGCGGTGCTGCTGGCCACGCTGGCACTGATTCTGGGGGCGCTGTACACCTACTTTTCCGACGTTCAGGCGGAGCAGCTGCGATTGCAGACGGCGCTGGTCGCCCACGCGCTGGAAACGGAAGGGGTTTCCTATTTTGACAGTCTGGATACCTCCGACCGGCGCATCACATGGATCGCCGCCGACGGCACGGTGCTTTATGACAGCCGCTCCGATTCCGGCGTGATGGAGAATCATCTGGAGCGGGAAGAGGTAAAGGCCGCGCTGGCCACCGGTTCCGGCACCAGCTTCCGCTATTCCGACACGCTGATGGAGCGGTATATTTACACGGCGCAGCGCCTGAGCGACGGCACGGTGCTTCGCCTTTCCGCGGCGCAGAACACGGTGCCCCATCTGGTGCTGGGGGTGGTGAAGCCGATCATTCTGGTCATCGGTATTGCCGTCGCCCTGTCGGCGCTTCTTGCCGGGCAGCTGACGAAAAACATTGTCGCGCCTCTGAACGAGCTGAATCTGGACGACCCCATGTCCAACCGGGAGTACGTCGAAATTCAGCCCCTTCTGCGGCGGCTGGACTCCCAGCAGGTTCAGCTCCGGGCGCAGTCGCAAGAGCTGCGGCAGAAGCAGAAGGAATTCAACACCGTCACCCGTTCCTTAAGCGAGGGTCTGGTGCTGATGAACAGCAGCGGCACGGTGCTGAGCATCAACCCCGCCGCCACACGGCTGCTGGAGATCACCCCCAACTGCTTAGGGGCGGACTTTGGCGTCGCCAACCGGAACGCGGCCATTTCCGCACTGGTGGAAAAAGCCCTCACCGGGGAAAAGGCGGAGGAAAATGTCGCCCTGACCGACGGGGAATATCTCGCCGCCGCAAGTCCGGTCAGATCCGACGGGGTGGTTTTCGGCGTGGTGCTGCTACTGTTTGACGTGACCCAGAAGCAGAAGGCGGAAGCCCTCCGCCGGGAATTCACCGCCAACGTTTCCCATGAGCTGAAAACCCCGCTCCACGCCATTTCCGGCTACGCCGAGCTGATGAAGGACGGGCTGGTTCCTCCGGAGGACACCCGGCACTTTGCGGAGAAAATTTACAGCGAAGCCCAGCGCATGATCGATCTGGTGGAGGATACCCTGCGCCTGTCCCGGCTGGACGAGGGTGCGGCGGATATGCAGTGGGCACCCATCGACCTGTACGAAACGGCGAAATCCGCCATGCAGGAGCTGACCGCCCCGGCGGAGCTGAAAAACGTCAGCATCCAGCTGGAAGGGAAGAAGACCGTCATTCAGGGGATTCCCCAGCTGGTTTCCGGGATCGTGTTCAACCTCATGGACAACGCCGTCAAGTACAATAAGGACGGCGGGCTGGTCATCGTGCGGCTTGGGGAAGAAAAGGGGCAGGCCGTTCTGACGGTGACAGACACCGGCATCGGCATCAGCCCGGAGCATCAGGAGCGGGTATTCGAGCGGTTTTACCGGGTGGACAAGAGCCACTCCAAGGAGATTGGCGGCACCGGTCTGGGGCTGTCCATCGTCAAGCACGCGGCGCTGATTCTGGGCGCGGCCATCGAGCTGGACAGCACCGTCGGCAAGGGGACGATTGTCACGGTGCGGTTCCCCATGGAGAAAAAGTAGAATGAATGGGAGGGGCGCGGCCCCTCCCATATTTGCTGTCGGATTTACGCAGATTTTACATTTTTCTGATAATGGATTTGACCTTGTGCTGATAAAATTGAAATATGAAATAATTTAAGATGTGAGAGGTCGAAATCCATGGATATTTTCAACGTTCTGACCATGATCGGCGGGTTGTGCCTGTTCCTGTTCGGCATGAACCTGATGGGAGACGCGCTGGAACGGCGGGCGGGTTCCTCATTGCGGGTGCTTCTGGGGAAGCTCACCACCAACCGGATGCTGGGCTTCCTGACGGGTCTGGCCGTCACGGGCGTCATTCAGTCCTCCTCCGCCACCACGGTCATGGTGGTCGGCTTTGTCAACTCCGGGCTTCTGACGCTGGGACAGGCCATCAACGTCATTATGGGCGCGAACGTTGGCACCACCGTCACCGCATGGATATTGAGCCTTAGCGGCATTGAAAGCGGGAACTTCTTCGTCCGGCTGCTGAAGCCCAGCTCTTTTACCCCCATTCTTGCGCTGGTGGGCATTGTGTACTACATGTTCATGAAGGACGGCAAGAAGAAGGACACCGGCATGATCTTTCTGGGGTTTGCGACCCTGATGTTCGGCATGGAGACCATGTCCGGCGCGGTCAGCAGCCTGAAAAATGTGCCGGAATTCCAGCAGATGTTCCTGATGTTCACGAACCCTGTTCTGGGCGTTCTCGTGGGCGCGGTGCTCACCGGAATCATTCAGTCCTCCTCGGCCTCCGTGGGCATTTTGCAGGCGCTGTCCTCCACCGGCTCTGTGACCTACGCCGCCGCCATTCCCATTATCATGGGTCAGAACATCGGCACCTGCGTCACCGCGCTGCTGTCCAGCGTGGGCACCACCAAAAACGCCCGGCGGGCGGCGGTGGTGCATCTGATGTTCAACATCATCGGCACCGTTGTGTGCCTGACCCTCTTTGTGCTGGCGGACGCCCTGTTCTCCCCTGCCATTCTGGGAGAAAGCGCTTCTTATCTGGGCATCGCCATCTGCCACACGGTCTTCAACGTCATCTGCACAACCCTGATGCTGCCCGCGGCAGGTCTGCTGGAAAAGCTGGTGTGCAGGATCGTTCCTGACGGGAAGCAGCCGGAGGCGGTCTGCGAGCTGGACGAACGCCTGCTGGCCACCCCCTCCATCGCGCTGGAGCGCTGCCGTGTGGTCACCAATGAAATGGCGGATGTGGCTGCCGTGACCCTGCGGGATGCCGCCGCAGCCCTCCAGAACTACACGCCGGAGCTTGCGCAGGCCGTGCGGGAGGGGGAGAGCAAAACCGACCATTATGAGGATATCCTTGGCACCTATCTTGTCAAGCTCAGCGCCCTGAAGATCAGCGAAAACGACAGCAGCGAGGCCGCCATGCTGCTCAAAGCCCTCAGCGATTTTGAGCGCATCGGAGACCACGCCCTGAATATTGTGGAGTCCGCCGAGGAGCTGAAAAGCAAGAATCTGGCGCTGTCCGACGCCGCCCGCCATGAGCTGAACGTTCTGCTGCGGGCTGTGGAGGAGATCGTGGACATGACCTTCCAGGCGTTTCGGGACGACGATCTGGAAAAAGCCTACCGGGTGGAGCCGCTGGAGCAGGTCATTGACGATCTGAAGGAGAAAATGCGCATCCATCACATTCTGCGGATGCAGCAGGGCAGCTGCAGCATTGAGTCTGGGTTCGTCTGGTCGGATCTGCTGACCGCGCTGGAACGGGTGGGCGACCACTGCTCCAACATCGCCGGGTGCATCATCGACCTGCACCACCACAACATGAACACCCACGAGGCCATCCGCTCCGCCCGGATGGAAAACGAGAATTTTGACGATGAATACAAGGCGTATGCCGTGAAATACAGTCTGAAATAAACGCAAAACGCCCGGCAGGAATCAATCTCCTGCCGGGCGCTGCGTTATTTCTTCCACTTTTCGATCAGGCTGACAATCTGCCCCGTAAGCTTGGCGTTGTCTTTGTTGGTATTTCCACGGCGGGTCTTGACCAGCGCAAGAAGTGCTTCCGCTGCTGCGACCATGTCCTCGTAAATCTGCTTCGCACGCTGGGTGCCCTTGAAGACGGCCGCCCGGTCGATCTTCACGCCCTCGGTGTAGGTCGTGAGCTTGCCGGTGATCAGATCGTATTCCGTGCCGCTGTAGGGGGCGTCGGCATGGTAGCCCATGGACTTCAGGGTCGCGCAGAAGGCTTTGCAGCTGCTGTCGTCGCCGTGGTTCACGAACACCATCTTGGGCTTTTCCCGGAAGCCTGCCAGCCAGGCAAGCAGTCCCTCTTTGTCCGCATGGCCGGAGGTGCCGTGGAGCATGGCGATCTCCGCGTTCACCGCGATGTCCTCGCCGAAGAGCTTCACGGACTTCGCGCCGTTTTCCAGCTTCCAGCCGAGAGACCCCTCCGCCTGATAGCCGACAAACAGAATGACGCTTTCCTTGCGCCACAGGTTGTGTTTCAGATGGTGGCGGATTCTGCCCGCCTCGCACATGCCGCTGGCGGAGAGTATGACCTTGGGCTGGGGGTCGGTATTGATGAGCTTGGATTCGTCGGAGGAAACGGACAGCTTCAATCCGTCAAACCAGATGGGGTTGACGCCCTGTTTCAGAATGGCCCGGGTCTCGTCGTCAAAGTCCGTGGGGTCGCATTGCAGGAAAATTCCCGTCGCTTCCACGGCCAGGGGGGAGTCCACGTACACCGGGAAATGGTCGTGTCCCGTCACCAGCCCCCGCTGCTTGATCTCCCGGATGGCATAGAGCATTTCCTGCGTCCGCCCCACGGCAAAGGCGGGGATGACCAGATTGCCGCCCCGGTCCAGTGCCCGCTGGATGCAGGCGGCCAGCTCGCCCACCACATCGCCACGCTCCTTGGGGTGCAGGCGGTCGCCGTAGGTGGATTCGATGACCAGATATTCCGTCTCCGCAACAGGCTGGGGGTCGCGGAGCAGGGGCTGATTGACGTTGCCCACGTCGCCGCTGAACACGATCTTCCGGGTCTGCTGCCCCTCCGTCAGCCACATTTCGATGGCGGCGGAACCCAGCAGATGGCCGATGTCCGTCATGCGGATGATAATGCCCTCCGCGGCCTGGACGGCGGCGTTATACTGGCAGGGGCGGAGCAGCCGGAGAGCCGCCGCCGCGTCGTTGGTGTCGTATACCGGCTCCACGGCCCGTTCCCCGGCGCGCTCGGCCTTGCGGGTGCGCCACTGGGCTTCCGATTCCTGAATGTGCGCCGAGTCCATGAGCATGATGCGGCAAAGATTGCAGGTGGCCTCCGTGGCGTAGATCTGCCCCCGGAACCCGTCCTTGCACAGCTTGGGGAGCATACCGGAATGGTCGATATGGGCGTGGGTCAGGAACACCGCTTCGATGGCATCCGCCGGGACGGGCAGCGGGACATTCTGGAAAATGTCCTCCCCCTGCTCCATGCCGCAGTCCACCAGATAGTACCGGCCGTTCACTTCCAGCAGCGTACAGCTGCCAGTGACCTCATGGGTCGCGCCGATGAATTGAACTTTCATGTCTGCACCTCCAGGATTCACGTCTGAACATACTATACCACAATTCGCCGCGCAGTGCAAGGTTTTGACTTTTTTGAATACGAAAACGCGCCCGGTTCTTTGCAGAATCGGGCGTGTTTTGAATCAATCTTAATACTCGGTGGGCTTGATGTGCCAGATTTCCTCGGCGTACTGACGGATGGTGCGGTCGGAGGAGAACTTGGCGGCGGAGGCCACGTTCATCAGGCACTTGCGGCCGAAGGCAATGCGGTCGGCATAGTCCCGGTTGGCCTGGAGCTTGGCGCCCAGATAGGAAGCGTAGTCCAGCAGCAGGAAGTAATGGTCGGCCTGATGCCAGTCGGTGCCGTCCAGCAGAGAATGGAACAGCTCCTTCTGGGCGTCGTCCGTGGGGACGGTGCCGTCCACCAGGGTGTTGATGGCGCGGCGCAGGTCGGCGTTGGAGTCGAAAATATCCCTGGCGTGATAGGTGGGCTTCACGGCATTGATCTCATCTACGGTGTGGCCGAAGATATACTCGTTCTCCCGGCCGGCCTCCTGGGCGATCTCCACATTGGCGCCGTCCAGCGTACCCAGGGTCACGGCGCCGTTGAGCATCAGCTTCATGTTGCCGGTGCCGGAGGCCTCCGTGCCGGCGGGGGAAATCTGCTCGGAAATATCGGCGGCGGGGATGATATGCTCGGCGTAGGAGCAGTTGTAGTTCTGAACGAATACCACCTTCAGCTTATCCGCCACGGCGGGGTCGCTGTTGATCAGCTTCGCGACCCGGTTGATATAGCGGATAATGGCCTTTGCCCGGGCGTAGCCGGGGGCGGACTTGGCACCGAAGAGGTAAACCGTGGGATGGAAGTCCGGCAGACGGCCTTCCTTCAGACGGAAGTAGATGTCCACAATGGACAGAATGTTCATCAGCTGGCGCTTGTACTCGTGCAGACGCTTGATCTGCACGTCGAAGATGAAGTCGGGGTTCAGCGTCACGCCCTCGTGCTTGGCGATGACGGCGCACAGCTGCTCTTTCTTCAGGTGCTTGATGTCATTGAATTCCACCACGGTCTCGTCGAAAATCTGATTTTTCAGTTCGCCGATGAGGTCGAGGTTTTTCAGGAAGTCGCCGCCCACCTTTTCCCGCAGCATGGCGGTCAGCTCGGGGTTGCACAGACCCAGCCAGCGGCGGGGGGTGATGCCGTTGGTCTTATTCTGGAACCGCTCGGGGAAGGCGTAGTACCAGTCCTTGAAGCAGTCGTCCTTCAGAATCTGGGTGTGGATCTCCGCCACGCCGTTGATATAGGAGCCGACGTAAATGGACAGGTTCGCCATGTGGGCGGTGTTGTCCTTCACGATGAACAGACCCGGATGCTCCCACTTGAGCTTCTGGTCAATGCGGCAGATGATGTCCACGATCTCGGGAACCACACTGCGCATCAGATCCAGCGGCCACTTCTCCAGCGCCTCGCCCATGACGGTGTGGTTGGTGTAGGAGAAGGTCTTCTGGGCGACGTTGAAGGCCTCGTCAAAGCGCATGCCCTCCGCCATCAGCAGACGGATCAGCTCGGGGATGGACATGGCGGGATGGGTGTCGTTGAGCTGCACCGCGTAGAACTCGGCGAAGCGGCTCAGATCATCGCCATGGGCAATTTTGAAGGTGCGCAGCATATCCTGCAGGGACGCAGACGACAGCACATACTGCTGCTTGATGCGCAGGCGCTTGCCCTCCCAGGTGGAGTCGTTGGGGTACAGGACGCGGGTGATGTCCTCGGCCTTGTTCTTGGCGTCCAGGGCGCGCAGGTAGTCCTGATTGTTGAAGGCGTTGAAGTCCAGCTCCTCCTCGGCCTCGCACTGCCACAGGCGCAACGTGCCAACGTTCTCGGTGCCATAGCCGATGACGGGAACGTCGTAGGGAACGGCCAGAACGGTATGATCGGGGAATTTGACCTTCACGGTATGGTTATAGCGGCGGAAGGACCAGGGGTCGCCGAACTTCGTCCAGTCGTCGGCGTTCTCCACCTGGCTGCCGTCGGCGTCAAAGCTCTGCTTGAACAGGCCGAACTTGTAGCGCAGGCCGTAACCGGACAGAGGAATGTTCGTAGATGCGGCGCTGTCCAGGAAGCAGGCCGCCAGACGGCCAAGGCCGCCGTTGCCCAGCGCGTCGTCCTCGATGTCCTCGAGAACCGCCAGGTCAACCCCGTGCTCGGCAAACAGCTCCTTCATCTCGTCCAGGATGCCCAGGTTGAACAGGTTGGAATACACCAGACGGCCGATCAGGTACTCGGCGGAGATGTAGTAGGCCTTACGATTGGGCATACGGGTCTTCTTGGAATGGCTCCAATCGTCGGAAATGGCCATCATAACAGCCTGACCCAGCGCTTCGTGCAGCTCCTGAGGGGTGGCCTCCTGCAAAGAAACGTCGTAGGTGTACTTGAGCTGTGCCTCCGTCCATTTCAGGATGTTCAGACAGTTGTTGTTCATGTTAGCTCTCCATTCTTAAAGCGGGCGCGCCGCCATGGCTTATTGATACGGTTCCTTCCAGACAGACTTTTGATAGTATATCATATTCCGATCAGCATGTCCAGTTGAAACCGCCCCGAAAACGGCAAACAGGAAACTTTTTGCCGGTATCCGTCTGAGCGTGGGTTCTCCGGAGGAACTCCGGGGGAAGACACCTCTGCGGCGGCGGAATAACGGCAGTTTCGGAAAAATGAAACGTTTCCAATTCTTGCAGATTCTCTTTTAGGATAATACCATTTTCCCATTTTGTCAAGTAAAACCGGATGAAAACCGGATGAATATTTTTCCTGGGTTCTATGTTTTATACGAGTTTTTAATAAAACGCTTAAAAGCGTTTTATTAGGCCGCAGGATTGCGGCCAGCGGCCACTGCCGCTAAAAAACGAAGTCAATACATTTCTTACCGCCGCCCAGGCGGTCTGCCGTGAAACGGCTTTCATAAAATGATGAAATCATTTTATGAAGAAATAGTATTACCGCGCCGCTATCCCCTGCCCACCCCCGGCAGACGGAAATGCCCCGAACAATGTGAAAGGCAACGTTCACATTTCGTCTATTTACTTTTCCACGGAAGAATGGTATAATGAGAAGCCGTAATGGGAAGGAGGCGGTTATTTGAGCCGGTTTTTTGATGAATTAAAGGATTTTTGGAAAAAAGGCGACATATTTCTGCTGGTTTTGTGCCTGATCGTATCCGGCTTTGGCTGCGTTTTCATTGCCAGCGCCACTTCCGCCGACAAGTTTGGCGGCAATCTCAAATATATTATCATTCAGCTGGCGGCTACCGGTCTGGGCGTCATGATGTACGCGCTGGTGTCCTCCGTCGATCTGGACTTTCTTTCGGAACACCGGATGGTGATGGTGGTTTTCAACTGCGCGCTGCTTCTCATGCTGATAAGCCCTTTGGGAACCGACCACGACTCCGGCAACCGAAGCTGGATCGACCTGGGCTTCATCAGCGTTCAGCCCGCCGAGATCTGTAAGATCACCTATGTCGTTATTATGGCGTCGGTCATGTCGGCGCACCAGAACCGAATATCCAGCCTGCCGTCTATTATGCACATGTGCCTTCATCTGGGACTGCTGGTGGGACTGAACATGGTGCTGTCCGGCGACGCGGGCGTTTCCCTGATCTTCGTGTTTATCTTCATCGGCATGGCCTTCGGCGGCGGCGTCAGCCTGTGGTGGTTCGTCCTGGCCATCGGCCTGATCGTGGCGGCGTTTCCGATCCTGTGGCAGTTCCTGGGCGAATACCAGCAGAACCGGTTTCTGATTCTGGTTGACGACACCATCGACCCCATGGGCATCAACGAGCGCTATCACTCCATGATGAACCTGCGTTCCCTCACCGGCGGCGGCCTGACGGGGCAGGGGCTGTTCAACGGCAACCGTACCCAGAGCGGCAGCCTGTTCGCCCAGCACACGGACTATATTTTCTCGTCCATGGGCGAGGAGCTGGGCTTCGTGGGGTGCCTTGCGATCATGATTATGGAAATGGCCATCATCGCCCGGTGCATCTATGTGGGTATGCACTGCCAGGACTATATGCGCCGTCTGGTATGCTACGGTGCCGCGTCCGCGCTGATGTTCCAGGTGATGATCAACACCGGCATGTGCATCGGCGTTATGCCCGTTATCGGCCTGACCCTCCCGCTGATCAGCTACGGCGGCTCCTCGGTGGTTTCGATCTACGCCATGCTCGGCCTTGTCTCCGGCGCCCACGCGCGACCGCAAAGCCTGAGCCATGAACGATACGTGCAGCCATACAGGTAAACAAGCCTCATGCGCCCCGTCCTTTTCAGGGCGGGGCGCAAAAAGAAAAAAGGAAATTCCGGAAAAAGTGGTTGACTTTCCGGAAAAACGTGGTATAATAAGCTCTGCTTCGGTATGGAGGCATAGCTCAGCTGGTTAGAGCGCATGCTTCACACGCATGAGGTCACAGGTTCGAGTCCTGTTGTCTCCACCAGGTATTATATAGAGGATTTGTGTAACGGTAGCACACCGGACTCTGACTCCGTTTGCGGGGGTTCGAATCCCTCATCCTCTGCCAGGTCCACTGTAGTCGCAAGATTACAGTGGACTTTTTTGCATCAAGGGCGCTCCGCTTTCATCGGAGCGCCCTTGATGCTTTATTTGATTGCCGCGCTGTTGTTCAGCAGCAGCGTGCTGTAGAGGAACAGCACGTCCTGACCGTGAAAGTCCAGAAACTGCCCCAGATAGTCGCTTCGGATGTACCGAAGGTCTACCAGCGTCACTCTGGCGTAGTCGTTTACCAGCAGCGGAACGATGCTGCTTCCGAAGGAATCCCGGAATACAATCAGCTCCCGGTCAGTGGCCGCGTTGGGGTTCTCAATGGTCAGCAGACTCCGGGCGCCGGAGAGATACACGTCGTACAGGTCTTTGCTGTCTAACTTGGTCATGTCGTAGACAGCGGTGGTTTCTCCCGTTTCGTAGTCGTACACCCGGCAGTCGCCCAGCAGGTCGCTTTTCAGCAGGTACATGGTATCCGGCTGCATAGGCAGCGCTGCCTGACCGTAGTACACGCCGTAGAAGGGCTTTTCCAGCGGGGTGACGGTGTAATCCTCCTGCCGGGGAGAGGACGCCCCCAGCGCCTGACACAGCACCTGTGCCGCCGGGAGCAGCCGCTCCTGCCGCCAATGGGTGTCGGTGCGGTAATAGTCCTGAATGGACAGGCTGTCCGTCAGGCGGATGGGAGACGCCCAGGGCATTCCACCCTCCACCATGGCAAAGAGCCGGTCATAGTCCAGGGACAGCTGCCCGGCGGACTGCGCCAGATAGTAGCCCTTGTCCGGGACGATGGCAAGGTAAATTCTGGAATCGGTGGAGGAAAGATAGGTTTCGTATACGCTGCTGAACCGCTCCAGCGCGTGGCTGACCGAGGCTTCGCTCAGGGGATATTCCTGTGCCGCAGCATAGCCTTGGGAGATATAAATACCGCTTTTGTCGCTTTGCCGCAGGACGAAGCGGTGGAACAGGGATTTCGCCTCGCGGAAAGTGTCCCGCAGGGGGAACTGATCCAGACTGGCGTCCTCAAAATCCGTCATGAAGCTGCCGTCCAGCAGTTTTTTCCCCTGAATGGCGGGCTTCTGTGCCAGCTGGCGGCGCTCCGCGACGGAAATGTCCCGATTGGGCGCCAGCCACGCCCACACAGCCAGCACCGCCCAGACGGCCGCCACGGTGATCGCGCAAATTCGATTTTTCATACTGCAGCCCCCTTAAAACCGGAAATACAGGAATGGGCTGAAGGAGCCATCCACCAGATAGGCCGTGCAGACGATCAGCAGCGCCAGCATTGCCGCGGCTTCCAGCACGACGCCCGCCTTCGTTCCGTCAATGTGCCGCGCCGCGTTTTTCACCACTGGCGTGGAGCCGAGAATGCCCAGCACGAACAGGACGGCATAGCTTTTGAGATAATACAGCGTTTCGGCGGAGGTCAGGCTCAGGCTGCCGAAGCCGAACAGTCCGGCAAAATCCTGCCCCGCCTGCGCAAGACTGTCCGCGTTGAACAGGACGAAACTGAGGACTACCGCCAGCAGCACATACCCATGGCGCAGGACGCCCGGCAGCCTTTGCAGGACGGGAATCCACTTTTCCGCCAGCAGAAGCGCGGCAAACAGCAGCCCCCACAGCACGAAATTCCACGCCGCGCCGTGCCACAGCCCCGTAAGCATCCACACGGTGAGGATGTTCAGAACCCACCGCCAGCGGCTGACCCGGCTGCCGCCCATGGGGATATACACATAGTCCCGAAACCAGCTGCCAAGGCTGATATGCCACCGCCGCCAGAACTCCGTGACGCTTCTGGAGAGATAGGGGTAGTTGAAATTCTCCACAAAATGGAAACCCAGCACCCGCCCCAGGCCGATGGCCATGTCGGAATAGCCGGAAAAGTCGAAGTAAATGTTCAGGGCAAAGGCCACGGCGTACATCCAGTAAAACAGGACGGATTTTTCGCCGCTCTGTCGGAACAGCCGGATCAGCAGGGCAAAATTGTCCGCGAGAATGACCTTCTTCCCCAGCCCCACCAGAAACCGCCGCAGACCCACCGCCGCGTTTTCCCAGCTGTGCTCCCGGTGCTCCAGTTCCCGTGCGATGTCCGCATAGCGGACGATGGGCCCCGCAATGAGCTGGGGGAACAGGGCGACATATGCGCCGAAGTTGATGAGGTTCTTCTGTGCCGGGACGCTGCCGCGGTAGACGTCGATGGTGTAGCTCAGGCACTGGAAGGTGTAAAAGCTGATGCCGACGGGCAGCGCAAGATGAAGCAGGGGAATTTTCAGGCCGGTGACGGCGTTCAGACTGCCGATGAAGAAGTCCGCGTACTTGAAAACACCCAGCAGCCCCACGCTGATGACGATGGACGCCAGCAGCCAGCGCTTTTTCCGCTTCCGGGAGCGTTCGATGCCCAGGCCGCAGACGTAGCACAGCAGGATGGTGAACACCATCAGGGGCAGCAGCCGCAGCTCCCCCCAGCCGTAAAAAATCAGGCTGGCAAGGAGCAGAACGGCGTTTTTCCCCTTCCGGGGCGTGAGAAAATACACCGCCAGCACCGCCGGGAGGAAATAATACAGGAAGGGAATGCTTGAAAAAACCATAGGCGTGTTCGCTCCTGAGAACTCTTATAAAAATGGCAGCGATGGAATCGCTGCCATTTTTGTTAAATCACAAATTCGGGTTCGCCGACGACCTTGCCGAAGGCGTCCACAAAGGACTGGGCGGTGAGGTCGTAGCTGGTGTCCAGCATAATGAGCATCACCACGTCACGGTAGCCGGTGACCAGCATGTCGTCCGCTTCCACACAGACCCACTTGCGGGGGTTGATGCCGGACTTCATGGCTTCGGCGACGGACTTGATGTCCTCGCCCGGGGCGACCCGCACCATGACCATGGAAAAGGCGATGGAGCCGATCATCGGCTCGAACACCGCAGCCTCCGTCAGTACGCCGGCGTTATCCAGACCGGTGCTGCTCTTGATGGCCCACTGCCCTTCCTCGCTGGTGTCGGTGAGGTCGATGGTCTCGACGCCGCCGTCGAACTCCACCGGCTGCTGGGCAACGATTTCGTTCAGCAGCTCCTCCATGGTTCCCTCCACCTGATCGGGGGAGGTGGTTTCCGTGGACTTGGATCCGGCACAGCCGGAAAGCAGGGACAGCGCCATGGCTGCCGCCAGAATTGCAGTTAAAAATCTTTTCATGTTTCATTTCCTCCTGAAATTATTTCGGGTAAATCGTCTCTTCCAATAAGCATGCCCCAAAAACAGTAGGAGCATACCGGCGGCCGCGCCGCAGCTGTCAATGCACACGTCCCGGATGCCGGGGCTGCGGCCGGGGACGAAGATCTGGATGGTCTCGTCGATGCAGGCAGCGGCCACGCCCAGCGCAAACGCCGGAAGCCGCTTTTTTCCCAGCATTCCGAACAGCCACCCAAGCAGCAGTCCCAACGCGCCGAACTCGGCAAAGTGGGCGCACTTTCGCAGCAGGCCGTCGCCGCCGGAGGGAACCGCTTCGCCGGGGGTGAACAGGCCGTCCAGAAACGCTTTCAGCGAGCCGCTGATCTGTCCGGAGACTTCCGCCGGGAGCAGGGAATTGCCCCAGATGAAAACCAGATTGCAGATAAGCAGCACCGTACACACCGTCATGCGGCGCTTTGTGCGCTTCACGCCAGAACCCCCAGATGCTCCAGCAGGATCTTCACGCCCAGCAGAATCAGAATGACGCCGCCGGCAAACTCGGCCTTTTTCTCATACCGGCTGCCGAACACGTTGCCGATCTTCACGCCCAGAGCGGACAGCAGGCAGGTGCAGATGCCGATAAACGCCGCCGCCAGCCAGATGTTCACGCTGCCGACCATGGCAAGGGAAATGCCGACGGCCAGCGCGTCTATGGAAGTCGCCACGGCCATGAGAAACATGGTCCTGACGGACAGGTCGGCGTCCTTTCCCGGATCGTCGCCGGATTCGTCTTCCTTCTCCAGCGCTTCTTTCAGCATGTTGATGCCGATGATGACCAGCAGACCGAAGGCGACCCAGTGGTCGAACGCTTCAATGGCTTCGGCAAACAGCGAGCCAAGGAAAAAGCCGGTCACGGGCATCAGCATCTGGAAGCCGCCGAACCAGAGTCCGCAGGTCGCCTCCGCCTTCAGCGTTGCCTTTTTCATGGCAAGGCCCTTGCATACGGACACTGCGAAAGCGTCCATACTCAGCCCCACCGCCAGCAAGAACAGTTCTCCGATTCCCATAAAAAATCCTCCGTACTGAATACAAGTCAGCACAGAAGACGCGAAGAGACTGTGCCGGCCTGCAAAAGTCTCGTCATTTCAGGCTGAACCGGGGCCTCACCAGTATGTCGATTCAGTCCCGCGTTGTGCGCCGACTACTCCCTCTTCACGGCGCATTATAACAAAGATTCCTCCGCTCGTCAAGGCGAAGCGGAGGAATACACAGTTATTTTACAAATGGCTCATTGCCCATTCCACGACCAGCACCGCGGCGCTGCTGCTGAGGGCGACCACGATCAGACTCTTGCCCCGGTAGGCCAGAATCACCGCTACCACCAGCGCCGCCGCGCCGCTTAAGATAGAAGCGGTGCTGCTGAGGATGGAGGGGAACGTCATGGCCGTCAGGCAGCAATAGGGGACGTAGTACAAAAACGAGCGCAAAAAACGGCTCTTAATGGGCTTGCGGAAGATCGTCATGGGCAGGACGCGGATGAGGTAGGTCGTCAGCGCCATGGCGAGGATGTACAGATAAATGTTCATGCCGCTTCCCTCTCTTCCTTCACCGGGAACAGCGCGGCGCAGATGGCGGCGGCTGCCACGGTGCAGACCACGATGGACAGTCCCGGGGAAACGATTTTCAGCCCCGGCGTCCAGGAAAACAGGCTGCTGAAGATCAGCGCCAGCACCACCGCGACAAAAATGTCCCGGTTCTTCTTCGCGGGGGGCACCACGATGGCGATGAACATACCGTAGAGCATGACCCCCAGCGCCGTCCGGATGGAGAGCGGCAGGATCGACCCGGCCAGTGCGCCGCACAGCGTCCCCAGCGTCCAGCCGATAAAGGGCAGCGTCCCCAGCCCCAGCAGGAACGGCACCGTCAGGGGTGCTTCCCGCGCCATGGCCAGGGCGAAAATTTCATCCGTATTGAAAAACGCGATCAGAAGCCGGGGCAGCAGGCCGATCTTCTCGCCCATCCGCTGGCTCAGCGCCAGACTCATCAGGGCGTAGCGGCTGTTGATGACCAGCTGCGTCAGCACCATTTCCCACAGCGTGGCGGTGGCGACGATAAGGGTCAGCCCCGCGAACTGCCCCGCGCTGGTCAGATTCGTGGCGGAGATCAGCACCGCGTCCAGCGTTTTCAAGCCCTGCGACACGGCCATGGCGCCGAAACCGAAGCTCACCGAAAAATATCCCATCCCAACAGGCAATCCACGGTTGACGCCCACGCGGTATTCATTGTTGTTCATAAATAACACTTCTCTATGTCTCTTTTTTCCGGCAAACGCCGCCGGATGGTTAGCTGCGGACTCCCTGATATTCCATCAGCTCCAGAACGTCCTGTCCCCGTTTGGTCAGCGCCATGCTGCCCCGGACGGGACTGGCGTCATAGGCGGGGGTATGGTAATCTTTCAGGGGCTTGTCATAGTCAAGGGAAATCAGGCCCTTTTTCTCCAGACATTGCAGCAGAAGCTCTTTTCCCGGCTCCTCCGGGAAAACCGGCGCTTCCTTTTCCTGAATCACCGGCAGAAAGGCGCACTCTCCCAGCCGGTGCAGAAAGCTGATCTCTTCTTCCGTAAGCTCCAGCTCCAGACCGCACCCGGAACAGCCGCCGCTGCATCCGCCGCAGGATTCACATTTGCCCATATTCGGTGTCCTCCTTTTTTCAGGGTATCATAGCAGATGGGCGGCAAAATGTCAAATTGTCCGCACGCTCGACGCGCCCCTTGCGCTTTTTTCAAAATTAGGGTATACTATAGGCACAGAAAAATACCAAGGAGGAATTGTTATGTCCGTCATGCACATTACGAAGGCCAACTACGACGAGCTGGTGAAAAACAGCGATAAGCCCGTGCTGCTGGATTTCTGGGCGCCATGGTGCGGCCCGTGCCGGATGGTCGGCCCCATTGTGGAGGAGATCGCTCAGGAGCGGGAGGATATCGCCGTGGGCAAGATCAACGTGGACGAGGAAGTGGAGCTTGCCATGGAATTCGGCGTCGCCAGCATCCCCACGCTGGTGGTCGTGGAACACGGCGAGGTCATGAACAAGGCCATCGGCTACATGCCGAAGGCAGAGATCGAGGAACTGCTGGGCTGACATGGCAGACCCCATAGGAACGTTCAGGCGGCGCTTTTAAGCGCCGCCTGAATTTTTTACTTTTTGTGCTGGTAATAGTACTGCTTGATGGCTTGGAACGACTCGTCGCTGATGACGTGCTCGATCCGGCACGCATCGTCGGTGGCGGTCTTTTCGTCCACACCCAGACGGATCAGCAGCTCCGAGAGCACCGTGTGGCGCTCGTAGATCGTCTCCGCCAGCTTTTTCCCGGAATCCGTCAGCGTAATCGCGCCGTCTTTTTCCATGAGGATATACCCGCCCTCCCGGAGAATGCCCATCGCGCGGGAAACGCTGGGCTTGGAATACCCTAGGTATTCGCTGACGTCAATGGAGCGGACATACCCGCTTTTCTTCGCCAAAACCAGTATAGCCTCAAGATACATTTCACCCGATTCCCGGACAGTCATTCGGCTCATCTCCTTTTTATAAGGATATCACACTTTCCCGCTGAATGCAAGCGGCGGATCTCCGGAAAAGAGAAAATCCCGTGGGGTGTTCGGGGGGGGGGCTGTGGAATGTTCACAAATTTTCACTGCCATTTTCTACGTTTTGGCAAGGCGATTCTGCGGGTTTCCGGTTAATGGCGATCAGGACAGCGCCGAAATATTTGCGCTTGCGGAGAAAGTCTGCGAGGCTGCCGCCGTAGTTGTCCACGCCGGTAGAGTTGCGGTAGGTGTTGTAGCCGACGAAGCCCCCGGCGGTGTTGCGCAGCGCCACGAAGTGCGCGCCGAAGCGGTATTTATTCCGCCAGTGGTAGAACAGGATGCAGGCGTCCGCGTTTTTTGCCGCCTCGTCGAAGCGTTTGGTGTCCACGACGATCTTCACGGGGAAGCCCCACTTCCGGAAGCACACCGCAGGCCCCCAGAAGGAGGTGCCGGTGTTGCCGTGGATCAGGGGCAGCTGCCATTCGTAGTAGCGGATCAGCGCCGGGATGTCCGTTTTGTACCCCAGAATTTGCAGGGCGTTCCAGGTGGCGACCCATCCGCAGCCCACGTCCGCCGAGGCACGCAGGCCGTAGCGGTACTGCTCTTTGGGAATGTCGTGCTGGTTGTAGATGAAATCGTTCATAGCTGATGCTCCGTGACCGGGTGCTCCGCAATGTAATCGTCCAGAATGCCCGCCGCCGTCATGACCATCCGGACGCAGGGGCGGGTTTTGTAAAATTCCGCCGTGCGGGGCGTGGGGTTGGGGTCGGAGGGCGGGTTGTTCAGAATTTCCCGACAGATAATGCTGCCGATCTCCTCCCGGAACTGTCCGGCCAGGGCCTGCACCAGCCGGTAATGGGCTTTTTTGTTCACGTCGTTCTCGCCGGGGTCGTCATAGCCGTACAGAAGCCCCGCCACCATCAGCATCCCGCTGACCGCACCGCAGACCTCCCGCATCCGCCCCATGCCGCCGCCGAAGGAGGACGCCAGCTTCGCCGCGAAGCTCTTTTCAAGCCCCGTTACGTCGCCGAAGGCCTCCAGCACCGCCTGGGCGCAGTTGCTGTCGGATAAAAAGAGCTCCGCCGCCAATTCCCTGTGATCCATCGCTGTTTCCTCCGTATATTTGATAGAACCAGTTTACCGGGAGAAGGGGCAAATGTCAAGCCGGGATTCGCGCACAGATGGGCGACATGTGCCGGATTCGCCGAAATGGAATGGTAGGGTTCGCTTCTGATTTGGAAGATTATACAAAAAACGCGGATGCACCGAAAAAGCTATTGACAATCGGAAACCGCGATGCTAGGATACACTCAAAATTGAATCGCTTGATAGAGGCGCGGTACTCATCAGTACCCTCCGGCAAGGTCGTGCAGCCGCCGAAGGAGAAAGGGATCACCGCCGAAGTGTGGGAAATCTGCCCGGGTTTTTCATACTGGGTCGTCAGAGAACATCTGCCGGACTGTCACAAAAAATCTTTGTGAAGCGCTATCATTGGCTGTTCGGATCATCCTTTTTCTTGTTTGGGTTTTCCGCATTTCCATGGACCGCTTTCCAAAGCGGTTCATTTTTTATTCCAAAATGCGAAAACGCAAAAAGAAAGGTTGATCTTAAAATGAAGAAGTTCGTATCCGTTATCCTGTCCCTGCTCATGGTCCTGTCCATGACCGCCTGTGGAAGTTCTGCTTCCGATGCCCCTGCCGCTTCCGCCGCACCCACTGCGGCCAGTTCCGTGGTTCTCTCCGGCGTGGAGGACGGCGTGCTCACCGTGGGCATGGAGTGTGCCTACGCCCCCTACAACTGGACCCAGATGGACGACTCCAACGGCGCTGTTCCCATCGCCAACAACCCCGGCGCTTATGCCAACGGCTATGACGTCATGATCGCCAAGAAGATCTGCGAGGCCAACGGCTGGGAGCTGGAGATTATGGCCATCGGCTGGGACGGTCTGGTTCCCGCGCTGAACGCCGGTCAGCTGGACGCCGTCATTGCCGGTCAGTCCATGACCGAGACGCGGCTTCAGGAAGTGGACATGGCAGGCCCTTACTTCTACGCTTCCATCGTCTGCGTCACCCGGAAGGATAGCCCCCTGGCCTCCGCCACCGGCATTTCCCAGCTTTCCGGCTCCTGCACCGCTCAGACCGGCACCATCTGGTATGACACCTGCCTGCCCCAGATCGAGGGCGCCCAGCTGATGCCCGCTTCCGAAACGGCTCCGGCCATGGTCATGGCCGTCACCTCCGGCACTGTGGATTACATCTGCACCGATATGCCCACCGCTATGGGCGCCTGCGCCACCTACGACAATCTGGTGATTCTGGACTTCTCCGGCAGCGAGGATAATTTTCAGGTAGACGCCGGTGAGATCAACATCGGTATCTCCGTGGTCAAGGGCAACACCACCTTGCTGGACGCCATGAATGCGGTCCTCAGCGGAATGACCGTGGAGGACATGAACCAGATCATGAACGAGGCGATTGCCGTTCAGCCCGCGATCTGAGGTGCCTCATGGATAAGCTTGCAAAACTCACGACCGACATCGGGAAGCTGTGGGAGACGTACTCCGGCGCTTATTTTACCGGCATCCGGAACACGCTGGTTCTGGCGGTGGTTGCCACCCTGATCGGCTGCGTGATCGGTCTGCTGTGCGGCATTCTCAACACCATTCCCTATACCCGGCAGGATCCGCCGGTCAAGCGCTTCTTTCTGAAGCTGCTGCGGGCGCTGATCCGCATTTATGTGGAGGTGTTCCGGGGAACGCCCATGGTCTTACAGGCGGTGTTCATCTTCTACGGCCTGCCCTACTTCACCGACGGCGCGGTGGCCTTCAAGGGAATGGGCGGCATCTGGGTGGCAGCCATCATCGTGGTGTCCATCAACACCGGCGCGTACATGGCCGAATCCGTCCGGGGCGGCATTATTTCCATTGACCCCGGCCAGACCGAGGGCGCGAAGGCCATCGGCATGACCCATGTGCAGACCATGGTGAACGTCATCATGCCCCAGGCGCTGCGGAACATCATCCCCCAGATCGGCAACAACTTTATTATCAACATCAAGGACACCTCCGTGATGTTCGTTATCGGCTTCGTGGAATTTTTCGCCACCCATCGGAACATTGTGGGCGTCAATCTGCTGTATTTTCCCTCAGCCGTGATCGAGATGGCGGGGTATCTGATGCTGACGCTGGCGGCGTCTTTCCTGCTGCGTTGGCTTGAAAAGCGGCTGGACGGCAGCGACAATTACGAGCTGGTCAGTACGGACTCTTTGGCCATGAGCGCCGGTACCTATTCCCACCCCAGCCGCAAGACACCCTTCGACGAGCGCAGCGGCGAGTTTGATTCCGGAAGACCGAAAGGAGAATATTAATATGGAAGACGTGATTTTACAGGTCAACCACCTTTCCAAGTCTTTTGGAAGCCATGAGGTTCTCCGGGACATTGACTTTACCGTAGCCAAAGGCGACGTGACCTCCATCATCGGCGCTTCCGGCTCCGGAAAAAGCACGCTGCTTCGGTGCATCAACCTGCTGGAAACGCCCACCTCCGGCGAGGTCTGCTACCATGGAAAGAACGTGGCCGGGCGGGGCGTCAACGCGCCGGCCTACCGCGCCCATGTGGGTATGGTGTTTCAGTCCTTCAATCTGTTCAACAATATGACGGTGCTGGAAAACTGCATGGTCGGTCAGGTGAAGGTGCTGAAGCGGAGCCGGGAGGAAGCCCGGGCTCACGCGATGACCTATCTGGAAAAGGTGGGCATGGCGCCCTACATCAACGCCAAGCCCCGGCAGATCTCCGGCGGCCAGAAGCAGCGGGTAGCCATTGCCCGGGCGCTGGCTATGGACCCGGAGGTACTGCTGTTCGACGAACCCACCTCCGCGCTGGACCCGGAGATGGTGGGCGAGGTGCTGAACGTCATGCGGTCTCTTGCGCGGGAAGGGATGACCATGCTGGTGGTGACCCACGAGATGGCCTTCGCCCGGGACGTGAGCAATCATGTGGTGTTTATGAGTCAGGGCGTCATCTGCGAGGAAGGCGTACCCTCCGAAGTGTTTGGAAACCCGCAGAAGCAGGAAACAAAGGATTTCCTCGCCCGGTTCCGCAGCGCCTGATACTGAAAAGAGTTACCGCCGGGGCAATTGCCCCGGCGGTATTTTTTTGTGTTCTTGCGGCCGGATCACGATTACAGTACGCAATGTACGTTTTGCAGGTAGAAAACCGCGGAGTAGGTGGCGTTGCCCTGCACCATCGGGCAAGCAGTAATGGCATCAAAGTTCTTGTAACCGTCGAGTTTTATGTCAAAATATCCATTTGGCTCTGTGTAATTGATATCCTGTACAAATTCCCAGTTGCCGTTGTGCCTGACATAGATTTTCCACTTTCCATTCACCTTTGCACCATGCAAGCCGCCTGCCTCCAGATAGAACCGGAAGGAATCGCAGTATTCTACTTCAAAGGATAATTCCAGAACAGAACTACGTCCGTTATTCCCGTAATGGTAGTACTCATCTGACCATTCTCCCCCAATTTCATCAATAGTAATTCCTTCTATTATACCATCGCGGCCTGCATGTAAAGTAGTCCCATAATAGTCCACGTCTTCATTCTCAGCCAGTGCGCCGTCTTCGTCGAAGTAGTACAGCGCGTTGTCGATCTCCTGAAGATCTACATACTTTTCGCCATCCTGAATGTAATAGCGCTTTCCGTTTATGGTGTGCCAGCCGTCCGTGAGGGCCTCTGTTTCCGTCGGGGCGGGAGGCTCGGTGTACGTGACTTTTTCGGTGGGGGCGGCTTCGGTAGCGGCAGGTTCTGTAGTCGCGATCGCTTTCAGCTCGTTCTGGGCATCGGTGCGGTTATGGAACGCGCGCACTGCAAGCAGAACTACGACCACAAGGGCGACGGCTGCCAGAATGATGGGAAGTCTGGACTGCCAGGAATTGTTTTTTCCGCTGTTATTCGCCGCCGGAGGGTTCTGCCACTGGGTGGGCTGCTGAGGAGCCTGCCATTGAGTGTCCTGCTGCTGGGGGTTCTGCCATTGGGCGGGTTGCTGCTGGACGGGCTGCTGAGGCTGCTGCCACTGAGGGGACTGCTGGGGCTGCTTCTGTTCTGCTCCGCAATAGGGGCAGAATTTCACGGTTTCCGCGATTTCTTTGCCGCAGTTGTAACAATACATGTTTCTCTCTCCTTTATTTTCAAAATATATGACAACTATAACTTTGACCGGGCAACATCAACGAATTTGCATCGTATGCCGTTTTTCATTTTGGTACGGCTCCACCGCTATTTCCGCAGAATTCCGCAGTCGGCGACAGCTCGTGGCCGCATTTTTCACAATGGTTCCTGGTGTACTCCTTGGTTGTTTTTTTTGGGGGGGGGTATTTATTTTCTTACTTCAGTAAGTTTGCCGCTGGTTGCGTCATATACAAAGAAATAAATACTCGTAGCTGTACTGGTTGTAGGTGTATCAAATGTAACCGAGAATATGTCAATAATGTAGTTATTTTTGCCCCCCCAATTATGTCCCCACTCAATAAGATAATCGTCACCAAACATTTCCAGGGAAACATATGGCGCTTGTTCAATGCGCTTGTTTGGAATATCATATGACACCTGTAAATTCTCGTTCCACCCGTCCAGATAATTGTGACAACGGAAAAACAGATTCGGAGAAGCGCGAAGTGCCCATGCATCTGCAGGAGCCTGAACAGAATATGTGCAATTTCCTACTGACTCGAATACAGCATCATGATACTTGCCCTGTTCATCCCAATACACCAAAGTTCGTTCTATTGTACCGGCACCGGCCAAGTCTTTGGGGAGAAGCTCGAACAAATTCGATTTCCACGTCAGTGTAGAATCCGTAAATTCCATCTCTGACTGCGCACTTTCCAAGGTGTCAAACAGTTCAAAAAGCGATTCCGGGAAAATGGGGAAATCCTTGATGTTTTGAGGCGCGGTCGCTTTTGTCCAAGATTTTGCGGCATCGAGCAGCAGCTCAAATTCCCGATCAAACTCCTCCGGCGTCATGTTTAAGCCGTAAAGCATAGGCTGAGAAGATGCTTCCTCCGCGACTGTGGCAGCCGTGGTCGGGGCAACGGTTGGAACAGTGGTCGGGGTAGTCGCTGCAAATGCGGCTATATTGGTATCATCAGCGGGTTTACCGGCGTTTGTCCATACCAGCGCCCCGCACAGCGCGACGGCAATGACCGCCGCCGCAGCAATCCAGAGCTTTTTCCCGGACTTCTTACCCGCTTTCGATTTTGGCTCCGATTGGGTCTGAGACGCGGGTTCTGGTGCGGGCTTGACTTCCGACGCTGGCTGGGGTTCCGGTTGGGTTTCCTGCACCGGCTGAGGTGCTGGCGCGGGTTCCGGTTTTACCGTTGTGCTGTACAGTCCCTTTTCCAGTTCCTCCATGCTCTGCATCCGGTTTTTGGCGGATATCACCATGGCCTTTTGCAGCGCTTCCAGCGCCTGCGCCGACAACGCTTTCAGGCCGGGTTCCTCCCATGAGATGGTGTCCTCCACCACCCGGTCGGTGGCGACGGGCGGCAGTTTTCCGGTCAGGGTGTAATAGACCGTGGCGGCCATGGCATAGACGTCCGTCCATGGGCCGGAGCTGCCCCGCTGGGTATACTGCTCAAAGGGGCTGAAGCCGCCCTTGGCGACCTGCATGGAGGACGCGCCATTGTTGACGCTCAAGTCCTTTGCCGCGCCCAAATCCAGAATCTTTACCTTGCCGTCCGGCGTCAGCATCAGGTTGTCCGGGCTGATGTCCCGGTGGACAAGGCCAGCCTGATGCACCTGCTCCATGGCCTGAATGGCGGGGAGGAAAATGTTTTTCGCCTGCGCCCATGTCAGCGGGCCGGTCTTTTCCAGCCGCGCTTTCAACGTTTCGCCCTCCACGAAGTCCATGACGATGTAGGCTGTCTCGTTTTCCTGAAAAAGATCCCGCACCCGTACCACGTTGGGGATATCGTCCACTTTGGACATTTTCCGTGCCTCTTTCAGGAACATCTGCGTACCGTTCTGTTTCGCCTGCTGGGACTGCACACTGGTGTACCACGTCAGTCCCCGGGAGCCGGGATTCCGGCTGACCTGACCGGAGGGGTAGTATTCCTTGATGGCGACCTTCCGTTCCAGCGCGATATCCCAGCCGACATAGGTGATGCCGAAGCCGCCCTGCCCCAGCACCCGGCCGACCAGATATTTCCCCGCGAGGATCGTTCCCATGGGCAGGGCGTACTCGATTCCTTTGACGCTCCGCGGGTCGAAGCCGCAGTGGGGGCAGGGATAGCCCTGAATTTCCTCCATGCAGCCAAAGCATTTGTTCAGTTCCATATCACTCTCATGCTCCTCTTTGTTCCAGATTTCTGCTTCCTGTTTTACATGTTAACCGATAGATACCCATATGGCGGGACGGACACCGGCTTTCGGAGAGTTTACTGTACCGTCGTGATAGTCGATTATGGTGTCACTGTTTACACTGCACACGGTAAGATTGTCATCTGCGGAGGTTCTGAGCCACCACCAGCATCCGCCGGTATCCTTGTTCTTGTATGTCCCCTGCTGTACCGCGTAATCCGTGGGATAGCAAAGCAGCGCGTCCTTATCGATATTCCCATTCGATTGAATGAACGCATCCACTTCTTCAAGACTCAAAAGAAATACATAGTCCGCTGTTTCCCTGCCGGAATCGCATTTGATATAGGGATTCCTGTCCGGCAGGAGGGTTGTCCGTTCCATAATTGTTTTTTCATCCTCGGAAAAGGCGGAATTATAAAACGTGCCGTTCAGCCATTGCCGAATTGTGCTGGTGTCCCATGTGACATACTCATACTTCTTGTGAAAAGGCTGAGCATCCAGCGCATAACGGCTCAGCAGCAGCGCCCTGTCCTCCTGAACGTCCAGCACCAGCCATTCAATCGCCTCGGCGCCGTTGCTGCGATTGCCATCCTGCTCGTAATGGCCAAAGCTGACGATATCATTCACGTTCACGGCCGGTTTCTTTGCCTGCGTTTCTTCGGGCACGGTAGATGCCGTTGGCTTCGTCGGGTTGGAGCTTGGAGCGGTTGGTTTCGTATACGCTATAGTCGGTTCAACATGGCTTACAGTGGGTTCCGCCTGTACTACGGTTTTGGTAGGCGCAGGCTGCGGCTCAGGCTTTGCTTTTACAAAAAGAGTTACCAATACCGCCGTCATCGCGCAAAGGGCGACAGCCAGACCAATCACCACAGCATTTGCTTTTTTCTGCGAACCGGAATGGTTTGCCCCCGGCCTGGATGCATGGGCGGATTTGGACTGGCACTGGCTCAGAAGCTCTGCCATGGTCTGCGTTCTTTCTCTGGCGTTGAGCTTCATTGCATTTTGCAGGGCCGCAATTACATGATTCGGAACGCCGCCGGTTTCCAGCAATGCCCAGTTTACGGGTTCTCCCTGCATACGATCTACAGCGGTGGGGGGAACGACGCCGGTCAGGCTGTGGTACATGGTTGCGGCCATGGCGTAAACATCCGTCCATGAGCCGGACCCGCCCTGCTGGGCGTACTGCTCCGGAGGGCTGAAGCCGCCTTTCACGACCATCGCCGAGGACGCACCTTTATTGATTGCCAGATCCTTTGCCGCGCCCAGATCGAGGATCATTACCCTGCCGTCCGGCGTCAGCATCAGGTTGTCCGGGCTGATGTCACGGTGGACAAGACCGGCCTGATGTACCTGCTCCATGGCCTGAATGGCGGGGAGGAAAATGTCTTTCGCCTGCTTCCATGTCAGAGGGCCGGTCTTATCCAGCCGTGCTTTCAGCGTTTCGCCTTCCACGAAGTCCATGACGATATAGGCCGTCTCGTTTTCCTGAAAAATATCCCGCACCCGCACCACATTGGTGAGATTGTCCACCTTGGACATTTTTCGGGCCTCTTTCAGGAACATCTGCATACCGTTCTGCCTTGCCTGCCGGGACTGCTCGTTGGTATACCATGTCAAATCCCGGGAGCCGGGATTCCGGCTGACCTGACCGGAGGGGTAGTATTCCTTGATGGCGACCTTCCGCTCCATGGCAAGGTCCCAGCCGATATAGGTGATGCCGAAGCCACCCTGACCCAGCATTTTTCCTACGATGTATCTGCCGTTCAAAATCGCCCCATAGGGAAGCACATAATTGGGTGCGGCGGCCTGCGCGGGGTCAAAGCCGCAGACGGGGCAGGGGTAGCCGTGAATTTCCTCCATACAGCCAAAACAGCGATCAAATTTCATGTTTCTCTCCTCTTTCAGTGGCCTGACGTTCGGTTCCGTGTTCCCGGTGATAACCACTATAGTAAAATAATATCATTGCTTGATGATGTTGTCTACTGTCTATCTGGTGATTTTATTATAGCAAGTTTACGAAATTTGCGGTTGCGCGGTGTGCGACAATTTTGAAAAAATTTTGCCCGGCTCTGGATGGCAGAGCCGGGCGGGTAGCGGTTTCTTGTTAATCGTGATTGTTGTATAGCCAGAGAATTTCGCTGTTGTAGCATTTGAGATTTGTCAGTCTGCCGCAGCCAGAGAAGACATGATACGCAACGCTGGGAGAGAAAGAATCAAAACTGGATAAATCTAGGCTAGTCAAGTTCCGGCACCGTGCAAACATGTATTCCGCGGTTACCACATTAGCGGTATCAAAGCTTGTCAAATCTAGGCTAACCAGGCTGCTGCAATCAGAGAACATGCCCGTCATATTCCTTACGTTAGATGTATCGAAACCTGTCAAATCCAAGCTGGTCAGACTGCCGCATCGCGAGAACATGTAGCTCATACTCGTTACATTGGAGGTATCAAAGCCAGTCAAGTTCAAGCTGGTCAAATTGCTGCAGCCGGAGAACATGTAAGCCATGTTCGTTACATTGGAGGTATCAAAGCCGGTCAAGTTCAAGGAGGTCAAGCTGCTGCAGCCGTAAAACATGCCGTTCATGTCTGTTACATTGGAGGTATCAAAACAATTGCCAAAATCGATCTTCTCAAGATTTGTAAAGTGCGCAAACATATAGGAGACATCGGGATTTGGTGCAATTTCTCCGGCGGCTGCCACATGCAGGTTGCCGCTGGCCATCCATGCGAGTACACTTCTATCCCCCGCAGATGACACGTCCCATGCCGTGATGGGAATGTTTTTTTCAACGTTTTGGAAGGTTCGGAAGGTTATGGCCTTTACTTCACTGCGCGTATATTTCGTTTGTCCCCAGAAGTATGAGCCAGAGGCAGATGGCATTTTTGCCATTGTAAAGGTATTCGTGGACGACACTTTCGCGGCGGTGGACGGTGTTGCAGACAGTGCGCTTGTAACGCCAATGATAATTCCCAGTGCAATAATGATTACCGCCGCCAACCATATGAGACGCGACCGCTTTGATTTGGCGTCGGGCTGGGGCTTTGGCTCCGGTTTCGTCTCTGCCGGTTCCACTTTGGGTTCTGCCGGTTTGGGCGGGGCCTTCTTCGGTTCGACCGGTTTCGGTGGTTCCGCTTCCGGGACTACCTTAAATGGTTCCGCTTTCACTTCCCCCTGAGGGTGGGTGAGCATTTGCAGGAGCGTGTCCATGCTCTGCGGACGATCCTGCGGGCGCATACGCATACAGTCTGCCAGAATGCCGAACTGCGTCTGCGTCAGCAGCGGCTGGCAGGCCAGCGTATCGTCTATGGTGCGGTCGGTGGCGGGGGGCGGGAGAATGCCGGTGCAGCAATAGTAGATGGTGGCGGCCATGGCGTAAATGTCCGTCCACGGACCGACCTTTCCGCTCTTGCTGTACTGCTCAATGGGGCTGAACCCGTGCTTGGCCACCATCTGGGAGGACTGGACGCTGCCGTCATTTCCCTGAATGTCCAAATCCTTCGCCGCACCAAGATCCAGCAAAATCAGCTTGCCGTCAGGCCGCACCATGATGTTGTCCGGGCTGATGTCCCGGTGGATAATGCCGTGCTCATGGACTTCTGCCAGTGCCTGCATGATCGGGGTCATGAGTTTGACGCAGCTGTCAAAGTCCATGGGGCCGTTCTTCTGCAATTTTTTCAGGAGGGTCTCGCCCTCGATGAAGTCCATGACGATGTAGGCCGTTTCGTTCTGGATGAAAACCGATTTCACCCCCACGACGCCGGGAATGCCCCCAAGCTTCGCCATTTTCCGGGCTTCCTTCAGGAAACTGTCGAAGCCTTTCTGAGTGCCGGTTTTTCCCATCATGGCGCTGCTCCACACCACGGTGGAGTGTCCCTCCCGGCTGACCATACCGGTGCTCATGGGATAGTATTCCTTGATGGCGACCTTCTGCTCCAGCAGCAGGTCAAAGCCGATGTAGGTGATGCCAAAACCGCCCTGCCCCAGCATTTCGCCCACGAGGTACTTTCCCTCCAGAATCGTTCCCGGTTTCAGGGCGAAGGACTCCGCGTTCGCGCTGCCGTAGGCGCGTCCGCATTCCGGGCAGACGGTTTCTCCCGCCGCCAGCGGGTGCATACATTTCATGCATCTGCGTACTTCCATATTCCATTCCTCTTTCTTTCGGGGGCTTCCCCGCCGATTTTTGGAACCATTACGGTAAAATAATATCACCGTTTGATACCATTGTCTACTGCTTATTTGGCGATTTTAGTATAGCAGGTTCCCGAAATTTGTGGTCGCGCGGCGTGCGACAATTTTGAAAAAAGTTGCGCACCGCGCACCTCACACCGGGGAGTTATGGTGTATGATGACCATAGTTCCACTGCCCCGTTATCGATGCGAGGAAATGTGCCGGTTTTTGATGACACCAGGTGTTTGCTGTGATACAATGGCAGTAATGATTGTTTTGGATATGTCCGAGAACGGAACGATCAACGGATATCCGTGGGAGGATTTTCTCGACCAATACCGCAGCGCCTGAAAGGAATAACAGTTTTCGCCGCCGGGGCAAAATGCCCCGGCGGTATTTTGTTGGAAAAAGGACGGGCAATGGGGAATACAGTGGCAGTGGAGGTGGCGAACATGTTGGCAGCGGCCTGGCTGATGCTCAGTTCATTATTTTATTCACTGCAGCTGTCCTCGGGCAGCTTTCCCCGCCCGCTGACGGAGGAAGAGGAACGGTACTATCTGGATTTGGCGGGGAAGGGGGATCTGGAAGCGAGGAATGTTCTCATAGAACGGAATCTGCGACTGGTGGCGCACATTATGAAAAAATACTACGCACAAACCGCCGACCAGGAGGATTTGATTTCCATTGGGACGATTGGGTTGATTAAGGGGATTACGACATTTGATGCCAGCAAGGGGGCGAGACTTGCTACCTATGCTGCCCGGTGCGTAGAAAATGCTATACTATCGTAGCGGAACAAACGGCGGTTGAGGTGGCGGAACGGGTGTCTTTTGAGGCAAAATGGCGCCTGCTGGCGCAAGTGGGAGTCCGCTGCTATATTCTGATTTCCAATGTATCGGGTGCAGTAAAAGTAGCCCCGCTGCAAATTCTTCAGTTTCCAGTGGTGCTGCCACACAAGTTTCAGGACGCAGAAAAGTTCAATTTGCAGTTCCCGGACTTCTCAGAAATCACCGAAACAGCGGACAAGCTGCGCTGGCTTCGCTACCA
>ERZ773225.653-NODE-653-length-49076-cov-4.571327_pt1 | contig 49076 bp, 42 predicted proteins | sample MGYA00580993_ERZ773225 | MGnify/ENA primary metagenome ERZ773225 (study PRJEB29015, sample SAMEA2737748) | human gut metagenome | biome: human gut; feature: human-associated habitat; material: faeces | place: China | collected 2012 ...
TGCCGATCCCGCGCAACGTCAAGGTGAGCGAGGCGCCCAGCTTCGGGCAGCCGATCACCGAATATGACCGTTCCTCGCGCGGGGCGGTGGCCTATACGCTGGTCGCGGAGGAGCTGCTCGCGCGGCTCGGCGGATAATACGGGAGGGAAGGAACAACAGTATGGCGACTGCAAATCCGAAAAAAGGGCTTGGCCGCGGGCTGGACGCGCTGCTGGCCGACAACGACGCCGAGACCGGCGCCAGCCGCACCACCGTGCTGCGCACGCTCGACATCGAGCCGAACCGCAAGCAGGCGCGCCGGCATTTCGATCAGGAAGCGCTCCACGAGCTGGCCGAGTCGATCGCCGAGCACCTGCGCTTTGAGTGCGTTGTAGCGTTTGGTGAGATCCACCTGCGTCTGGGGATTCGCCGAGGTGTAGACGCCCTCGATGCGCTCGGCCTCGAGCTTCTCCCAGGCGTTGCAGAGGTTGTAGCTCGTCAGGTCGGGCATCGACACCTCGATGCTTCCGGTGTAGGTCACCAGCTCCTGATTGCCGGCCAGGCGTTTGGTCTCGATGACGATGACGCCGTTGGCGGCCTTCGAGCCGTAGAGCGCCTTGGCCGCGGCGTCCTTGAGGATGGTGATGCTCTCGATACGGGTCATGTCCATGTCCATCACCTTCTCGGCCGTGGTTTCGAACCCGTCGAGGATGAACAGCGGCTGGTTGGGGCGGTTCTGGTAGTTGCCCTTGATATTGACGCCCGTGGATTCCGAGGGGAAGGTGGTGATACCGCGCAGCTGCATGTCCGGCAGCGTGTTGGGGTCGGAGCCCATCAGCGTGTTGTCCATGATGTAGAGCGACGGCTCGATGTTTTTCAGGCTCTCGAAGACGTTGCGGTTACTCACGCGGGCCAGCTGGCCCGACGTGATGGTCGTGGCCGAACCCGTGTAGCTCTCCTTCTTGCGGGTGAAGATGCCGGTCACCACGACGTTTTCGATCTCCTGTTCGTCCTGCACCAGCCTGACCAGTCTGGTCTGTGCCGAGGGAAGCGTTTGCGAGACGTAGCCGATGTGGGAGAAGATCAGGTTGTCGCGGCCCTCGGGCATGCGGATCGAGAATCCTCCGTCGGACCCCGACACGACTCCCGTGGCGGTCCCCTGGATCAGGATGTTCACGCCCACGAGCGGCGCGCCGGCCGTGTCCGTCACACGTCCGCTGACGACCTTGTCCGGGGCTTTCTGCGGGGCGGAGGCGTTCCCCCCCCCGCTTCGGCCACGGATCACGATCGTGTCGTCGTCGATCGAGTATTCGAGCCGCGTGCCGCGCAGCGCTTCGTCGAGCACTTCGCGCACCGGGGCGTCGGCCTTGCTGAAGGAGATGCCGCCGATTCCCCGCACGGCGTCGCTATTATAGAGGATGTAATATCCCGTCTGCTGTTTGATCCGTTGGAGAACTTCGGCCAGCGACGCGTTGCGGAACGATACGGAGATGCGTTCCCTGCGCTGCTGGTAGGCTTCGCTCGCCGTCGCCTGCCGGGGCGCGCCCCAGACGGAAATCGCCAGCAGCCACATGCACACGGCAAGCCATGGCCTTCGGTGCGATACTGATAGGTAAAGTTTCCTCATAATAGCTGTGTTTTAAGTGACACGAATGCCGCCCCGTCGGGCGGCTTCCCAACTAACCGGCATCAATCGTCGTCACGGTCGATGCAGAGCACGATCTTCCCCTCCTCGACATCGGCGCGTATCTGATCGGTGCGCGCCAGCAGACGGGCCATTTCGGCAAAGGTTTCGTAGCGTTTCACGACGCCCGTGTAGCGCACCTTGTCGGCGTCGACGCCCCGCGGGACGATCTCCACGCCGTACCAGCGCGAGAGTTTGCGGCATATCGAGGCGATCGTCTCGTCGTTGAAGGTGAACAGTCCCCGGGTCCAGGCGGCGTAATCTTCGGCGGCGACCTGCCGCACGTCGAAGATAGCCCCTTCGCGCCCCACGCGGGCCTGCTGGCCCGGCTGGAGCATTGCGCGGCGGTGTCCGCTCCGCACCTCGACGCTGCCCCTCACGAGCGTGGTCTCGATCGCGCCCTCGTCGGCGTAGGACGAGATGTTGAACGCCGTGCCGTAGACGCTTACGGAAACCGTGTCGGCGTGGACCACGAACCGCCGCGAGGCGTCGTGCGCCACGTCGAAGTAGGCTTCGCCCGTCACGGTCACCTCGCGCGGCCCGTCGCCGAAGCGGACCGGGAAGACGAGGCTCGACTCGGAGTTGAGCCATACCTGCGTGCCGTCCGAGAGGCGGAGCGAGAACTCCTTGCCGCGCGGTACGGTGACGGTGTTCGTCATCGGAATCTCCTGCTCGGCCTCCACCTTGTGGTAGGCCAGCTCCTCGCCGGCGATCTCGAGGCGCGTGCCGTCCTGTTCGACGAGCATCCGCTGCCCGCCCGCTTCGAGCGCGACGTTCTCGCCCGACGAAAGGGTCAGCACGGCGCCCCGTACCCCGGGCGTCAGCTGCTCGATGTAGGCCTGCCGTGCGAGCCGTTCGGCCCGGCGGCCGAGCGTCCACCAGCCGCCGCCGGCCAGCAGCGCCGCCACGGCGGCGACCGCCGCGTATTTCCGGGCCGTGGCAGCCAGCATGCGCATCCGGCGCCTGCGGGCCGCCTTGCGGATGTTGCCCCATACGCGCTGTTCGTCGTAGCCGTATATCCGGCCCAGCAGCGGAAGGTTCTCCGCCGACTCCTCCAGCAGTTCCGCCAACTCCCGGTTCTGCGGCGAGCGGTCGAGCCACTCCCGGAGGATCGCCAGTTCCTCTTCGGTGGCGGTTCCCTCGAGGCGGGCTTTGAGTATTTCTTTGATCTGGTTTTCGAAACTCATGTCGTTTTCCGTGTTTTCAGGTTGGTCGGTGTGGCCGGAAACAACGTTTCCTATGGAATAGACCGAAAAAACGAACGCCGGACATACAATGCCGGCGTTTTTTTGTGAAAAATTTGCAGGTGGGTTACGGATTGTAACACAAAAGCGGAATCGGGATTTCGTCCTTTCGGTGCGGCGGGGCGAAATCGGGTCGGATTAAAATCGGATTCGGGGGGCGGATTCCGGCTGTCCGGGACCTAAAAAAGCGTGAGGAAGAACATCGACATTTTGCGCAGGGCTTTGAACGAGCGCGACATGTGGGTCTTCACGGTGTGGAGCGAGAGCGAAAGCAGGCGGGCCGTCTCGACGTAGCTTTTGTGCTCGATGCAGATCATCTTGAAGATGCGGCGTCCCTGTTCGGGCAGCGCCTCGATCCGGTGGTAGATGGCCGCAATCTGCTCGATCATAGCCTGTTCGTCGCCGGGGGCGTTCTCTTCGGCGGCCAGGCGCACCGTCTCCTTCGAGTTGATGTCGTAGAAGCGGTTCTTCATCCGGGCGTGCAGGTGGTCGAGCGCCGCGTTGCGCACGCAGCGGTAGAGATAGCTCTCCTTCTGGCGGATCTGGCTGAAATCGACGTCGAGCAGCGCGATGAAGACCTCCTGCACGATGTCCTCGGCTTCGTGTGCCGAACCGACGATGCGTTCGGCATAGAGCGTCGCCAGCCGGAAATGTTGGCGGAACAGGGCTTCGTATTCGGATGTGATTACGGTTTTCATGCAGTCTTTGACGCTGATGCTGACGGTGTTCGATTGCAAAAATAAGCGCTTCGGGCGAAAAAAGCAAACAATTCGTTACATTCTTTCGCCCGAAGCGGCTTTTCCGGGTGTCGGAACGCTTCCGGGAGGGGTCAGGAGTGCCTGCGCGCCAACTCTTTTTCGAGGTCGGCGATCGAGCATCCGGTGGCTTCGAGCAGCACGAGCAGGTGGTAGACGAGGTCCGAAGCCTCGTAGATCATCGCCTCGCGGTTCTGGGCCACGGCCTCGATGACGGTCTCCACAGCCTCCTCGCCGACCTTCTGCGCGATCTTGTTCACGCCGCGGTTGAAGAGCTTCGAGGTGTAGGAGCCTTCGGGCATCTCGGCGTGACGTCCCCGGATGACGCTTTGCAGGTAGCGGATGAAACCTTCGGTTTCGGGCACGGCCTCTCCGAAGCAGGTTTTCGACCCCGTGTGGCAGGTCGGGCCGTGGGGGATGACGCGGATGAGCAGCGTGTCGCAGTCGCAGTCGGCGGCCACCGACACGATGTCGAGCCAGTTGCCGCTGGTCTCGCCCTTGGTCCAGAGACGCTGGCGCGAGCGGCTGTAAAACGTGACGCGGCCTTCGGCGAGGCTTTTTTCATAGGCTTCGCGGTTCATGTAGCCCAGCATGAGGACCTGGAGGGTGCGGTCGTCCTGAATGACGGCGGGGACGAGTCCGCCGGGGAGTTTTGCGGCGTCGAACGCCGAAAACGGTTTTCCTTCGATTTTCATAGTGATTTTATAGTCTGACGTTTATGTTGCGTTTCTTCAACTCCCGCTTCAATACGGGTATCGGAATCTCGTTGTAATGGAAGATGCTGGCGGCCAACGCCGCGTCGGCACGGCCGAGGGTCAGCACGTCGGCGATGTGGTCCGCCGTGCCCGCGCCGCCCGAGGCGATGATCGGGACGGGCAGTTCCGCCAGCCGCGCGAAGGTGTCGCACGGGTAGCCGTTCTTCGTGCCGTCGTGGTCCATCGAGGTGAAGAGGATTTCGCCCGCGCCGCGGTCGGCGGCCTCGGCGGCCCAGGCGAAGAGTTCGCGCTGGGTGGGGCGTCGGCCTCCGTGGGTCGTGACGACCCAGCGGCCGTCGACGGTCCGGGCGTCGATGGCCGCGACGACGAACTGCGAGCCGTATCTGGCGGCGATGGCGTCGATCAGCGCGGGGTTGGCCACGGCGGCGCTGTTGAGGGTGATCTTGTCGGCTCCGGCGTCGAGCAGCCTGGAGGCGTCGTCGACCGACGAGATGCCGCCTCCGACGGTGAACGGGATGTCGATGCGCGCGGCGATGCGCGCGACCAGCTCCGTGAAGGTGCGGCGTCCCTCCTCCGAGGCGCTGATGTCGAGGTAGACCAGTTCGTCGGCCCCTTCGGCGGCGTATTTCGCACCCAGCTCCACGGGATCGCCGACCTGGCGCAGTCCCACGAAGTTGATGCCCTTGACGGTCTGTCCGTCGCGGATGTCGAGGCAGGGGATTATGCGTTTGGCAAGCATCGCGCGAGGTCTTTGAGGGTGATGCGCCCTTCGTAGAGGGCTTTGCCGACGATGACGCTCCGCAGGCCCTGCCGGTCTAACTCTTCGATGTCCGACATCGAAGAGATGCCGCCGCTGACGGTGATCTCCACCGTCGGGAAGCGGCCTTGCAGGTCGGCGTAGAAGGCTGCCGAGGGGCCGCAGAGCATGCCGTCGCGGGAGATGTCGGTGCAGATAACCTGCGTAAGCCCCTGCGGAATGAATCGCCCGATCAGCTCGGGGGCCGAGAGCGTCGAACTTTCCAGCCAGCCCTCGATGGCCACCGCGCCGTTGCGGACGTCGGCCCCGAGGATCAGCCGCCCGGGGTCGAACTCCGCGAGCCATGCGGCGAAAAGGTCGGGCCGGCGGACGGCGACGCTGCCGCAGATGGCGCGGCGCGCTCCGGCGTCGAAGACGCTGTGCAGGGCCTCGCGGCTCTTGATGCCTCCGCCGTACTGCACTTCGAGCGAGGTCCGCGCGGCGATGCGTTCCAGCACGGCGAGGTTGCGCGGCTCCGAGGCCTTCGCGCCGTCGAGGTCGACCATGTGCAGGCGGCGGATGCCCGCCTCCTCGAAGCGGAACGCCGCTTCGAGCGGGTCGCGGTAGTAGGTCTTCCGGCTGGCGTAGTCGCCCTGCGTGAGGCGCACGCACTGGCCGCCGATGATGTCCGTTGCGGGTATGATTTCGATCATGGTGTCAGAGGTTTAGAAAATTGAGTAAAATCCGCGCGCCCGCCGCACCGCTTTTTTCGGGGTGGAACTGCGTGCCGAAGAAGTTGCCGCTCCCGAGCGCCGCGCTGAACGGGCGACCGTAGTCGGTCGTGGCGATGGTTGCGGCGCAGGGTTCGGCGGCGAAGGAGTGGACGTAATATACATAGGTCTCCCCGGCCGTTTCGTCGAACAGCGGCGAGCGGAGCGAGGTGATCGTGTCCCAGCCCACGTGGGGGACTTTGAGCCGCGCGCCGTCGGCCGCCGTGGCCGGAAGCCGCAGGACCTGCGTCGGGAAGATGCCCATGCAGCGGGCGTCGCCCTCCTCGCTCGAAAGGCACATCAGCTGCATGCCGATGCAGATGCCCAGGACGGGCTGCGTGAGCGAGGGGATCACCGTGTCGAGTCCCCGCTCGCGGAGCTGCGACATGGCCGACGAGGCCTCGCCGACTCCCGGGAGGATCACTTTGTCGGCCCCGCGCAGCAGGGCGGGATCGGCCGTGAGCGTGAATTCGGCCCCTGCGCGGCGAAGGGCGTCGGCAACCGACTGCAGGTTGCCCGTGGCGTAATCGACGACGGCTATCATAGGACTCCTTTGCTGCTGGGGACGGTGTAATCGAAAGGGATGTGCGCCACGGCCATGCGCAGGGCGCGGGCGAAGGCCTTGAAGACGGCTTCGGCCTTGTGGTGGTCGTTGTCGCCGTGGGCCGAGATTTGGAGGTTGCACCGCGCGGCGCATGCGAACGAGTGGAAGAAGTGGCGGAACATTTCGGTCGGAACGTCGCCGACCCGCTCGCGGCGGAACGAGGCGTCCCACTCGAAGTCGATGCGGCCCCCGAAGTCGAGCAGCGCCAGCGCCCGGCAGTCGTCCATCGGCAGGGCGAAGCCGTAGCGGGCTATCCCGGCCTTCGCGCCCAGCGCGCGGTCGACGGCCTCGCCCAGCGTGATGGCCACGTCCTCCATCGTGTGGTGTTCGTCGATGTCCAGATCGCCCCGCGCGTCGACGGCCAGCGCGACGCCGCCGTGGTGGGCGATCTGCGCGAGCATGTGGTCCAGAAAGCGCAGGCCCGTGGAGATTTGGCCGTTGAAATCCCCGCGGCCGTCGAGGTCGAGGCGGACGGTGATCTGCGTCTCGCGGGTCTCGCGCCGGATTTCGGCCCGGCGTTCGCCGCGGCGGATGAATTCGGCGATTTCGCTCCACGAGTCGGTGACCAGCGCACAGGCGTCGGCGGCGCCGGCTTCCTCCAGCGTCCGCAGCCCTTCGGCGGGGGGAGCGAGCAGGATGCCCCGCGCCCCGAGGTTGCGGGCCAGCAGGATGTCGGTCGCGCGGTCGCCGATGACGTAGCTCGCCGCGAGGTCGTATTCGCCGCCCGTGTAGCGGCCGAACATCCCTGTCCGGGGTTTGCGCGTGGGGGCGGCGTCGGCCTCGAACGTGCGGTCGATCAGCTGGTCGTCGAACGCGACGCCCTCGCCGCCGAGCGTCGCGAGCATTTTGTTATGCGCCGGCCAAAAGGTATCCTCGGGGAAGGACGGGGTGCCGAGGCCGTCCTGGTTGGTGGCCAGCACGAGGTCGAACCCGAGGCCCGTGAGCGCCTTCAGGGCGGAGATGGCTCCGGGCACGAACGCGAGTTTTTCGAGGCTGTCGATCTGTTCGTCGGCGGGTTCGGCGATGATCGTGCCGTCGCGGTCGATGAAGAGGGCTTTTTTCATAAACGGAAGTTTTTGACGGTTTCTATCATCCGGGCGTTCTCCGCGGGGGTTCCGACGGTGATGCGCAGGCATCCTTCGCAGCCCGGGATGCGCGAGCGGTTGCGGACGATGACCCCGGCCGAGATCAGCGCGTCGTACATGCGGTCGGGATCGGGGGTGCGGACCAGGATGAAATTGGCATCCGAAGGGTAGACCCGCTCGATGGCGGGGCAGGCCGCGAGCTGCGGCGCGAGCCGGTCGCGCTCGGCGCGGATTTCGGCCACCTGCGGGGAGATGTCTTCGGTGAGCCGTTCGGCGACGGCCTGCTGTGCGAGGCTGTTGATGTTGTAGGGATATTTCACGCGTGCGAAAAGTCCGGCGACGGCTTCCGATGCGAATGCCAGCCCGAGGCGAAGCCCTGCCATGCCCCACGCCTTCGAGAGGGTTTGCAGGACGATGAGGTTCCCGAATTCGCCGAGGCGCGCGAGGAATCCCGGCCCGGCGGCGAAGTCGATGTAGGCTTCGTCGAGGACGACCATGCCGTCGAATTCGCGGAGCAGTCGTTCGATGCCGGCCGCCGGGAAGGCGTTGCCCGTGGGGTTGTTCGGGGAGCAGAGCCACAGCAGACGGGTGCGCTCGTCGGCGGCCGCCAGCAGGGCGTCGGCCGGAAGCGAGAAGTCCGCGCCGAGCGGGACCTCGCGCATCTCGACGTCGTTGATGTCGGCGGCGACGCGGTACATGCCGTAGGTCGGGGCGATCGAAACGGCGTTGTCGACGCCCGGACGGCAGAAGATGCGGTAGCAGAGGTCGATGGCCTCGTCGCTGCCGTTGCCGATGAAGACCTGCTCTTCGCGCACGCCTTTCAGCGCGGCGATCTTCTGTTTGAGAAGCTTCTGATGCGGGTCGGGGTAGCGGTTGACACCGTTGTCGTAGGGGTTTTCGTTGGCGTCGAGCCACGTCGTGATCTCTCCGCCGGAAAACTCGTCGCGGGCCGTGGAGTAGGGTTTCAACGCCCGGATGTTGGGGCGCACCAGTTCTTCGAGCGGTCTCACAGCACACCTCCTTTCATGCGGACGCGCACGGCGGCGGCGTGCGCCCCGAGACCCTCGGCCTCGGCCATGGCGATGACGGTCGGGGAGAGGGTCGCAAGCCCCTTGCGCGAGAGTTCCTGATAGGTGATCTTGCGCAGGAACGAGTCGGTGTTCACGCCGCTGTAAGCCCGCGCCCAGCCGCCCGTGGGCAGCGTGTGGTTGGTTCCCGAGGCGTAATCCCCGGCGCTTTCGGGCGACCAGGGGCCGATGAAGACGCTCCCGGCGGCGGTGATCTGCGCCGCGACGTCCCAGGCGTCGCGCATCGAGATGATCAGGTGCTCGGGGGCGTAGGCGTTGGCGAAGCCGATCATCTTTTCGCGGCTGTCGAGGACCACGATGCGGCTCTGGCGCAGCGCCTCGCGGATGGTCTCGCCGCGGCGCAGCTGGAGCAGCTGTTCGCCGACGGCCCGCTGGGTGTCGCGGGCGAACTCCACCGACGGGCAGACCAGCACCGCCTGGCTGTCGCCTCCGTGTTCGGCCTGCGACAGCAGGTCGGCGGCGGCGAAGGCGGGCGACGCTTCGTCGTCGGCCAGCACCAGCACCTCCGAGGGTCCGGCGGGCAGGTCGACGGCCACGTCGTTGGCGCCGACCAGTTGCTTGGCCTTGGTGACGTAGCGGTTGCCGGGACCGAAAATTTTGTCGACGCGCGGGATGCTCTCCGTGCCGTAGGCCATGGCCGCCACGGCCTGCGCCCCGCCGACGGAGAAGATACGGTCGACGCCGCACAGATCGGCGGCATAGAGGATTTCGGGGGCTATCGTGCCGTCGGGGCGCGCGGGGGTGCAGAGGATGACCTCCCCGCAGCCGGCGACGCGGGCCGGGACGGCCAGCATCAGCACCGTGGAGAAGAGCGGCGCCTTGCCGCCCGGGATGTAAAGGCCCACGCGGCGGATCGGCACGGCGCGCTGCACGCACCGGACGCCCGGCATCGTCTCGATGTCGACCTCGGGCGGCAGCTGGGCGCGGTGGAAGGTCTCGATGTTCGCTTTCGCGGCGGCGAGGGCCTCTTTCAGCGCGGCGGGGATGAGCGCGGCGGCTGCGGCGCGCACGTCGGCCGGAATTTCGAACGTCCGGGGATCGCGCCCCTCGACGCGGCGGGTGACTTCGCGCAGCGAGCGGTCGCCGCCGGATTTTACGTCGGCGAGGATTTCGGTCACCTGTCGCGTGATCTCCTCCTCTTCCCGGGTGAAGCGCTCGGTGAGGGCGGCCCACTCGGCGCGTTCGGGATTGTTGTGGATTTTCAGAATTTCCATGACGGTTCCGGATTTTTAGCGGATCATGTTTTCGAGTGCCAGGATCAGGATGCCTTCGGCCCCGATCTCCTTGAGCCGTTCGATGCGCTCCCACAACTGGTCCTGGGAGATGACGGCGTGGATCGAGCACCACCCCTCCTGCGCCAGCGGCAGCACCGTCGGGCTGCGCATGCCGGGGAGTATCCGGATGGCGTCGCCGAGCCGCTCCTTGGGGAGGTTCATCAGCACGTATTTCATGCCGCGGCTGTCGAGGATCGAGTTGAGGCGGAAGGTCAGCTGCTCCGTTTCGCGGCGCTTGTCGCTGTCAAGCCCCGGGCAGGCGATGAGCACCGCCTCGGAAAAGAGGACCTTCTCGACCTCGACCAGCCCGTTGGAGATGAGCGTGCCGCCCGAGGAGACGATGTCGAAGATGCCGTCGGCCATGCCTACCGCCGGGGCGATCTCCACGGAGCCTTCGATGGTGTGGATCTCGGCCTCGATCCCCTTCTCGGCGAAGTAGCGGGCGAGGATGTTGGGGTAGGAGGTGGCGACGCGCCGGCCGCGGAAGAACGCGAGGCCTTCGTAGGAGGTCGTTTTGGGTACGGCCAGCGAGAGGCGGCAGCCTCCGAACCCGAGGTCCATGATCTGCTCGACGGGGAAACCCTTCTCGGCGACCTCGTTCAGCCCCACGATGCCCAGGTCGGCGACCCCCATCGAGACGGCCTGCGGGATGTCGTCGTCGCGCAGGTAGAGGACTTCCAGCGGAAAGCCTTCCGCGCGGGAGATGAGTTTGCGCTTGCTCTCGGCAACGCGGATGCCTGCTTCGGAAAGCAGGTCGATGCTCTGTTCGTTCAGTCGGCCCTTGGCCTGGATGGCTATTCGTAACATATTCGGTGTGTGTTTGATTGTTTGCTTCTTTCGGACACCCACCTGCGGTTCGGCACGCAAAAAAGCCCACCCGCAGGGGGTGAGCTTCATGTATTCTATAATAACCTCTTACATATACATAATCAACCTACCCCTCGGTAAAGTGGTGATGGTGATGATGGATATGGTTGAAAATCGTCATTCGTCCGGTTGTTGGAGGCAAATATAGGGCTTCTGCGGGAAAAAACAAAATCCGGCCCGGATTTTTTTGCATCCGGCGGAAAAACGGCGGTCGGGGAGGATGGCCGCCGCTCTCGTTTGGCGAAACGCTCCGCCGCCGGATTGATTATAGTCGCCGCAGGCGCGCGGAAGGGAAACGGAGCGCGAAGTTGCGGTTTTTAAGAGTTTTTAGTATATTTACGGCCTGCATCCAGTGAAAACGGCCCGTGCGGTGCGCAGGGGCCGTACGGGCGGCCTTCCGGATTGTAACCTGTTCGTCCGGGACCCGCAGCGCGGACCTTTCATTTAAAACGAAAAGACAATGTGTGACCCTATTCAGTCGATTGCGACCCGTTTGCGCGGGCTGCGCGAAGCGCTTGAACTGACCCAGGAGGAGGTGGCTGCGAGCTGCAACCTTCCGGTCGGACAGTACAGGGAGATGGAGAGCGGCACGGCCGATTTTTCGGTGAACGTGCTGCAAACCATATCCCGCCATTACGGGATCAGCCTCGATGTGCTGATGTTCGGCGAGGAGCCGAAGATGAACGCCTATTTCATCACCCGCGCCGGAAAGGGCGTGTCGGTCGAACGGCAGAAGGCCTACAAGTACGAGGCGTTGGCGGCGGGATTCCGCGACCGGAAGATCGACCCCTTCATCGTGACGGTCGAGCCGGCTGCGGACGACGCCCCGATGCACCTGAACTGCCACCCCGGGCAGGAGATGAACTACGTGCTGGAGGGCCGCCTGCTGATCGGGCTGAACGGCAAGGAGATCGTGCTGAACACGGGCGACAGCCTCTATTTCGATTCGGGTCTGCCGCACGGGATGAAAGCCCTCGACGGCAAAACGGTGCGGTTTCTGGCCATAATAATGTAACGGCAGCATGGTAGAGCGATTTTTATCCCAGACCTCCTTCGTCTCGCAGGAGGATTACCGGAAGAACCTGCACATACGGGTTCCGGAGAATTTCAATTTCGGCTACGACGTGGTGGACGCATACGCCGCCGAGCAGCCCGGCAAGGAGGCGCTGCTGTGGACCGACGACCAGGGCGCCGAAATCCGGTTCACCTTTGCCGACATCAAGCGCGAAAGCGACCGCACGGCCTCGTATTTCCAGAGCCTCGGCATCGGAAAGGGCGATGTGGTGATGCTGATCCTCAAGCGCCGCTACGAGTTCTGGTTCTCGATTCTGGCGCTGCACAAGCTGGGCGCGGTGGTGATCCCGGCGACCCACCTGCTGACCAAAAAGGATGTTGTCTACCGCTGCAATACGGCCGGGATCAAGGCCGTCGTCGCGGCGGGCGAGCGGGTGATCACCGACCACATCGCGGCGGCCATGCCCGAAAGCCCCACCACCGAACTGCTCGTCAGCGTGGGTCCCGAGGTCCCCGAAGGGTTTCTCGATTTCCACGCCGGCATCGAAAAGGCGGCTCCTTTCGTGCGCCCGGAGCGGGTGAACGCCAACGACGACGTGATGATGATGTATTTCACTTCGGGGACGACCGGCGAGCCGAAGATGGTGGCCCACGACTTCACCTATCCGCTGGGGCATATCACCACGGGGCTGCTGTGGCACAACCTCCACGAAGGCAGCCTGCACCTGACGATCGCCGACACGGGGTGGGCCAAGGCCGCGTGGGGCAAACTCTACGGGCAGTGGCTGGCCGGGGCCTGCCTGTTCGTCTACGACCATGAGAAGTTCACGCCCGCGGACATGCTGCGCAAGATCGAGCAGTACCGCATCACGTCGCTGTGCGCGCCTCCGACGGTCTACCGCTTCCTGATCCGCGAGGATCTCACCAAATACGACCTCTCGTCGCTGGAGTACTGCACCACGGCGGGCGAGGCGCTGAACGGAGCCGTGTACGACACCTTCCTGCGCCTGACGGGCATCCGTCTGATGGAGGGCTTCGGGCAGACCGAGACGACGCTGACGCTGGCCACGTTCCCGTGGATGAAGTCCAAACCCGGGAGCATGGGCGTGCCCAATCCCCAGTACCGGATCGACCTGGTGACCCCCGACGGCCGTTCGGCCGAGGACGGCGAGCAGGGGCAGATCGTGATCCGCACCGACGGGGGCAAGCCCCTCGGTCTGTTCAAGGGTTACTACCTGAACGATGAGCTGACCCGCGAGGCGTGGCACGACGGGGTGTATTATACGGGCGACGTGGCGTGGCGCGACGAGGACGGCTACTACTGGTTCGTGGGGCGTGCCGACGACGTGATCAAGAGTTCGGGCTACCGCATCGGTCCGTTCGAGGTGGAGAGCGCCCTGATGACCCACCCGGCGGTGGTGGAGTGCGCCATTACGGGCGTTCCCGACGAGATCCGCGGCCAGGTCGTCAAGGCGACGATCGTGCTCGCCGAGGCCTACCGCGGGCAGGCCGGGGAGGCGCTCGTCAGGGAGTTGCAGGACCATGTGAAGCGCATCACGGCTCCTTATAAATACCCGCGCGTGATCGAGTTCGTGGAGTCGCTGCCCAAGACCATCAGCGGCAAGATCCGCCGCAAGGAGATCCGCAGCGGCGACGAAGGGAAATAATCCGGCCGCAGGCCGGCGGAGAGAGGGACCGTGCGGAGGGCGCGGTCCCTCTCTCTCTTTGCGGCTGCCGCTCCGGGGCCGCGTCGCGGGATTTTAACGGAACCGTATATTGCGGTTCTGAAAAAGTTTCCTAATTTTGTCTTGTGAAAGCCTGAACATGCCCGGACGTGGAGAAGAAAAAAGAACTTGAGAATTTGCTTGTTTCCGTAAGCGAGAACGACGATTACGCTTTCCGGGTTTTCTATGATCTCTATTACCGGAGCGTTTTCCGGTTTGCCTACTATTTTCTGCGCAACAGGGAGGCCTGCGGCGAGGTCGTGAGCAACGTCTTCGTCGCCGTCTGGAAGTCCCGCGTCGCGCTGCGGAGGATCGAAAACATCGACGCCTACCTCTACGTCGTCGCGCGCAACGAGGCGAACCGGTATCTGAAGGAGTCCCGTACGCGCCGCCGCTGCCTCTCGTTCGAGGAGATTCCCATCTCGCTGATCGACCGAAATTCCCCCCCCCACAGCGAAGACGCTCCCGATAGCCGGTTGATAGAGGCCGAAGTCGAGGAGCTGGTGCGCCGTCTCATAAACGATTTGCCCGAACGCTGCCGCACGGTGTTCCTGCTCAACCGGCAGGAGGGGCTGTCGTCGCGCGAGATCGCCGAGGCGCTGTCGCTCTCCGAGAGCACGGTGCGGGTCCAGATCAAGATCGCCGTCGACAGGATCGTGGCCGGCATACGCACGCATTATCCCGACCTGAAGCTGGTTTCCCTGCTGCTGTTCCTCTTCACGGCGCGTTTCTGACGCCTGCCGGAATGAAAAAAACGAAAAAAAGCCGCGGTTCCCTTAAACGGAACCGCGGCTTTCGCACTCTATATGTGTATACGACCAAAAAGGAGAAATCATGCAATATCAGCATACGAAGAGGGAGCCGGAGATGGCGGAACTGATCGAAGGTTCGGAGCGCGACCGCCGCAGGCTGGCGGAGCTGCTGGACGGCATCCGGGTGGGACCCGGAGTCGACGCCATGGCCGACGGAATGCGGGAGGCGGTGTGGGCCGACGTGCGCTCGCGCATCCGCCGCCGGGGAATCCGGATGCGGATCGTCCGCTACGCCGCGGCTGCGGCCGTGATGGCGGGCGTCGTCTGCGGCAGCTGGTTCATGGGCGGACGCCGGACCGAAAGCCGTCTGGTCGCCGCGGCGCAGCCGGTGAGCGTCTCGACGCCTCTGGGCGTGAAGTCCGACGTGGTGCTGCCCGACGGTTCGCGGGTGCGGCTCAACGGCGGCACGCGCATCGTCTATCCCGCGCTGTTCGGCGACGAACGCCGCGTGGAGGTCGACGGCGAGGCCTATTTCGAGGTCGAGCACGACGCCCGCAGGCCCTTCGTCGTCGTCACGGGACAGGTCGTCTCGACGGTGCTCGGAACGACTTTCAACGTGCACGCCTATTCCGAGGACGAGAATTACCAGATCACGCTGGCGACGGGCAGCCTGCTGGTGGACGGCGGTCCCGAGTCGCGGAGCGTGCGGCTGCGTCCCGGCGAGCAGGGATTCTTCGAGAGGACCTCCGGGCTGCTGTCGCTGCGCAGGGTGAACGTCGAGCAGGTGCTCTCGTGGCAGGAGGACAGGCTCTACTTCCGGGCCGAACCCCTGGCGTCGATCGCCCGGAGCCTCGAAAGGCAGTTCAACGTCGACATCACGATCCCCGACGAACGGCTGCGCAGGATCTGTTTCACGGGTGAGTTCGTCGACGGCGAGAACATCCACGAAATCATGCGGATCATCTCGGCCGACAGCCGCATCCTCTGCCGCAGCCGCAAGAACCATTTCGAGCTTTACAGAAACCGATAGAGATTCACGATTTTTTTCACTACAACCTAAATTTCAATCCTTATGAGTAACAATTCTACCAGCAGAAGGTCCTTCCGGGACCTTTTCGGCCAGCGGATGCTGTGCAGACTGAACGGATTGCTGACCCTGTGTTGGTTCACGGTGGCGGCCCAGGCTCTTTACGCGCAGAATCCCGTGATTTCGTTGACGCTGAAGAACGCCACCGTGCGCGAGGTGATCGAAGCGGTCAAGACGCAGAGCGGCTACTCGTTCTGGTATCGGGAGAGCGAGATCGACCTCCGGAAGCGCGTTTCGGTCGAGGCGCACGATCAGAACGTCCTGAAACTGCTCGACGGCGTGCTCGCCGACCAGGGAATTCTGGCCAAACTCGAAGGCCGCCACATCGTGCTTTACAAATCCGACCCGGCAGGCCGGGGCCGGGAATACCAGCTGAAGGGCCGCGTCGAGACCGAGGCCGGCGATCCGATCGTGGGGGCGAATGTGCTGGTCGAGGGCACGACGAACGGCATGGTGACCAATTCGAAGGGCGAATTCGCCCTGAACGTGACTGCGGGCGCGCGGCTCAGCGTGTCGTTCATCGGTTACGATGCGGCGCAGGTCGAAGTGGGCAACCGGACGCATCTGACCGTGGTGCTGAAGGAGAATAACCAGCTCCTCGACGACGTGGTGGTGATCGGATACGGCGTGCAGAAGAAGGTCAACCTGACCGGCTCGATCGCCGTGCGCCAGATGTCGGAGATCGAGAACCAGCCCATGACGCACGCCTCGCAGGCGCTCTATTCGATGCCCGGCGTCTACATCAACCAGGCTTCGTCGAAGCCCGGCAGCGACGGCGCGACGATCCGCATACGCGGCGTCGGCACGATGAGCAGTTCCAGCCCCATGGTGCTGGTCGACGGCATGGAGTATTCGCTCAACGAGCTGAATCCCGGCGACATCGAGACGATCTCGGTGCTGAAGGACGCTTCGGCCTCGATCTACGGTTCCAAGGCCGCCAACGGCGTCATCCTCATCACCACGAAGCAGGCCAAGAAGGGCGCGCCGGTGGTGAAGCTGAGTGCCAACTTCGGCATTCAGTCGGCGACCTACGTGCCCGACGTGGTGACCGACCCGATTCAGTATATGAACATGCGCAACCAGGCCGAACTGAACGAAGGCAAGCTGACGGTGACCTACAACCGCGACGACATCCTCGAATACGAGGAGGGCATGAAGCACGACAAGTACATCTATCCCGCCTCCGATTGGTACGACCTCTGCTACCAGAACGGTTTTCTCCAGCAGTACAACGCCCGCGTTTCGGGCGGCACGGACAAGATCTCCTACTCGCTGGGCGGCGGTTACATGAACCAGCGCGGCATCATGGTCGCCAACGACGACGCGGAACGCTTCTCGTGGGACATGAAGATCAACGCGCAGGTGACCAAGCGCCTGAAGGTGGGCATCAGCCTGCTGGGCAACCTGCGCTACAACACCGACCCGATCTACGGCGTATCGACGACGGTCAACGTCATCAACCGCGCCCTGCCGATCTTCGGCACGCAGCTGCCCGACGGCAAGTGGCTCTCGACGTGGCTCTCGACCCCCGGGCGCAACAACCCCGAGAATCCGCTCATGGAGCTGCACGAGGGCAACACCAAACGTCAGCTTCACCGCATTCTGGGGCGCATCAACATCGGCTACGACCTGCCGTGGGGCATCAAGTACAACGCCAACCTGGGCTACGTGAAGGTCGACCACTATTCGAAGGACTTCAAGCACGCGATGTACACCTACAATCCCAAAACTCTTGAGCGGAAGAACTTCAGCGCCTACGTTTCGGCCAAGGACTGGGACAACAACGCGATCAACTACACCTTCTACAACACCCTTTCGTGGGGCAAGAGCTTCGGCGGCAACCACAACTTCAACGTGATGGTCGGCACGGAGTACAAGCGTTACGACGGCAAGAACTTCCAGGCCAAGAAACGCGACTACTTCAACAACCAGCTCACCGCCCTGTCGGTCGGCTCCACGATGGAGGATATTTCGGGCGGATCGTCGCTCGAACTGCTCTTCTCCTACTTCGGGCGAATCACCTACGACTACAAGGAGAAATACCTGATCGACGTGACGGCGCGTTACGACGGTTCGTCGAAATTCGCCAAGGGCAACCGATGGGCCTTCTTCCCCGCCGTGTCGGTCGGATGGCGCATCGACAAGGAGAATTTCATGCAGAACGTCCGGGCGGTCGACGTGCTCAAGCTCCGCGGCTCGGTCGGCGAGATGGGCAACCAGGCCATCGGCAACTACGAGTACCTGATGGCCGTGCTGGCGAACAAGAGCTACAATTACAGCTTCGGCGACGTGCTGTCGGGCGGCGCGGCGATCAAGGATTTCGTCGACGAGAACATCTCGTGGGAGACCACCCGCACCTACAACCTCGGACTGGATTTCGAGGCCTTCGACCACCGCCTGCTGTTCAGCGTCGACCTCTATAAGAAACGCACCGAAGGCATCCTGCGCGACGTGAAGATTCCGGCGCAGATCGGCAACCTGAACGGCCCGAAGCAGAACATCGGCGTGGTGGCCAACGACGGCGTCGAGCTGAACCTCCAGTGGCGGAGCGCGGTCAAGAATTTCCATTACAGCCTCGGCGGCAACTTCTGCTACAACAAGAACATCGTCGTCGACCTCGACGGGCAGGAGTACATCAAGACCTTCAACATCATCCGCGAGGGCGAACCCATCGACGCGTGGTATCTCTACCAGGCCGACGGCTTCTACAACAGTTACGAGGAGATCGCCAATTCGGTGACCGTCGGCAGCGGCGTGAAGCCCGGGTACATCCGCTACAAGAACCTCAACAACGACGACAAGATCGACAACGACGACCGCGCCGTCTGCGGCAACCTCACGCCGAGCATCACCTACGCCTTCAACTTCTCGCTGGGATGGAAGGGACTCGAACTTTCGGCGCAGTTCCAGGGCGTCGCCGACGTGAAGACCTATCTTTCGGGCAACCTCGCGGCCCCGTTCTGGAACGGAGCGGGCGTGCTGAAGGAGTGGGCGACCGACGCGTGGACACCCGAGAACCACAACACCCGACTGCCGATCCTCCACACAGCCACGGGCGCTCCCGAGATGCACGACTATAAGAATACGCAGTGGCTCTACAATGCGTCGTACCTGCGCTGCAAGCAGCTGCAACTTTCGTACACCCTGCCCAAGAAGTGGATTTCGAAACTCGGCATGAGCCAGTGCCAGATCTTCGTCAACGGCGAGAACCTCTTTACGATCTCCCCGCTGAAGATGTTCGATCCCGAGATCGACCTCTCGTCGACCAACCTGATGCAGTATCCCTCGCTCAGGACGATCAACTTCGGGTTTAACATCACTTTCTAATCGCTTCAAATACGGAAAATTATGAAAAAGACAGTATTCGGATTGATGCTTTGCGGTGCAGTGACGCTGGGCTCCTGCAACCTTGACACTATTCCTACCGACAAATATACGGTCGAGACGTTCTGGGAAACCGAGGAGGGAACTGAAGCCGCTATGTCAGGCTGTTACAACGTTTTGACCAGCAGTGCACTGTTCGGCGATTCGGCACCGCTACTCGAAGAGACCTGCACGCCCAATGCTTATAATTACAACAATGCAGGTGGATATAACGTCATCGCACAAGGCACGCATACGGCCAACAGTTCGGGTATCATTGCCAACCGTTGGAAGAAGTGTTACGAAGGCATCGGGCGTTGCAACACCCATCTGAACCGTCTGTCCGGCGCCGTGGTGACGGACGACCGCCGCGTCCAGATGGAGGGTGAAGCCAAATTCCTCCGCGCACTCTATTATTATATGCTGGTGACTTATTACAACGGTGTGCCGCTGATCCTTGAAGAGCCTGTCTATGCTCACGGTTCGCTGCCCCGCGCCTCGCGCGAGGAGGTGGTGCAGGCGATCCTTGACGACCTGAACGACATCATCGACCGCAGGCTACTCGACTGGACGTGGTCGAAGACGGCCGATCGGGGGCGCGCCACGCTCGGCGCGGCAATGGCACTCAAGGCCCGTCTGTTGCTCTTCGAGGCCAGCAAGCTGGTCAATCCCTCGAACGACTCGGCGAAGTGGCAGGCTGCGGCCGATGCGGCCGGCGACCTGATCGAAAAAGAGGCGCAGACAGGCTACGACCTGTTCGGCGACTATCGGAAGCTCTTCCTGCCGGCAAACGAGCACAGCTGCGAGTGTGTCTTCAATGTTGAGTTTTCGAAGACCAAGAACACGGCTGTCAATTCGTTCAATGTCTATAGCGTTCAGTATCGCAACAACGCGCCGCTGCTTGATTTGGTAATGGATTACCGGACGACGACCGATGGCGCGGCCACGATGGGCAAGTATGACAACCTCGACCCGCGTTTCGCTGCGACGAACTTCTATCCCGGCAGCACGTTCCTCGGCAAAGCCAACTGCCCGGCCTCGGAGGTGTGTCAGTTCACAGGCTTTGCACACAAAAAGCTCACGATTTATGACGAACAGAAGCGGGATTCGGACGATGGCAACGGCGAGACCAACTACATGTTCATCCGCTATGCCGACGTGCTGCTGATGTTTGCCGAGGCGCAGAACGAGGTCGATGCCACGCCGTCGAAGGAGGTTTACGACGCGGTAAATCGCGTGCGCGAGCGTGTCGGCATGCCTACTTACACTTTTGGAACGAAAAGTCAGGCGGAGATGCGTGAGATCATCCGGCATGAACGTCGGATCGAGTTTGCCGGTGAGGGCCTCTATTATAACGACATCCGTCGTTGGATGACCGCAGAACGGGTGATGAACGCCGTGATTCAGGACTATGCGGGCACGGACATCGCCGTGCGTGCGTTCGATCCCGACCGCGACTACTGGTGGCCTGTTCCGGCGGATCAGATCCTGCTGAACAAGAAACTCGAACAGAACCCCAATTATTAATCCGATAAACTGTAATTTGTGATTATGAAAAAGTATCTGTGGATGCTGGTGGCCGTATGCTTCCTCTCGGCTTGTAGCAAGGATGAGGAGGAGGGGCCTTATGTGCCCTGGAGGCCCGGAGATCAGACGGAGGAGACGATCGAGCTGGACAAGGCCACGAAGGTGATGATCCTGACCGAGCAGAGCAAGAACCGCATCCTGATGATCGACCAGCCGACGGGGAAGATCGCCTGGGAGTGGAAGGCTGCCGACAGCGGACTTTCGGTCTCTGAGCAGGCGTGGTTCAATACGCCCGACGAGGCCAAGCCAGTCTACAACCGCACATGTGTACTTGTTACGGCCTCGGGCGGCGGCGTAGCCTTGATCCGCATTGCGGACAAGAAGGTGCTTTTCTACGCCAAGCCGGGTGGAAATCCCCACTCGGCCGAGGTGCTTCCCGATAAGAACATCGTCGTGGCGTCGAGCACGGGCAACCTGCTGAGCGTCTACGTCTACAATGAGGACGCCAGTTATGTTTCGAAACCCGCCTTCACTATGCCGGTCTATTCGGCCCACAACGTCGTTTGGGACCGCACGCGCAACTGTCTGTGGACGGCGACGGGCGCCCAGTTGCTGAAACTTTCCTACAATGGCAACCGTACGGCTCCTGAACTCTCGCAGGTCTATTCTTATGACATGGGGACGGGAAATACCATGGCACACGACCTCGCGCCGGTTTACGGCGAGGAGGCGATGTACGTCACTACGGTCGAGCACGTCTATAAGTTTGATTGCAAGACGGCGAAGTTCTCTGACGTACAGATTTTCCAGCAGAAGGACATCAAGAGCCTTTCGACGGGGCCCGAAGGTTATTCCACGATCGTCATGCGCCCCACGTCGGGCGGAAGCAACTGGTGGTCGGCCGAGGTTTGCGACCTTGGCGGCAACCGTCTGTTCAACCGTGCGGGCTACCAGATTTATAAAGCCCGCTGGTATGTGGAGAACCCGTTTGGGTATCCCGAAGTGCATACTTTGTAACGCTTAAAACAAAAAAACATGAAAAATATCCAAAAATACATAGTGGCCGCGGCATGTATGGCCGCAGTGTCGGCGCTGGTTGCCTGCACTGAGGCCGTGAAACGCGATATCGAAGAAGATATTCAGGAGATGACCGTTCCCAAGAAGCCCGGACCGATCTCCAAGGTCCCCGCCACGCTGACCTGCAACGGCGGCGAGGAGTTCATCTTTTCGGTGCCTAAGGTTCAGTGGGCCGATACCTACGAATGGACGATCGCCGAGCAGGAAAAGGCAAAAATATCGATCATCGACGGCCAGGGAACTAACGTAATCACCGTTCGGGTGGTTAACGACGATGTAGTGATTCCGGCACAGTCGATTTCGGTCGTGGCCAAGAACGAACTGGGGACGAGCAAAGTGCGCGAATATTTCGCGGCGATTACCGTGTCGGTTCCTATCGAATTGCCGGGCTATACGATCAAGAAATACGGCAAGCGCTGGTGGATGACCGAGGACTGCCACGAGGCGGGCGAGGACGGCCGTCTGGGTGTTGCACCCGACCTGACGGCTTTCACTGTTGCCGGACTTGAGGCTTCGCACCTCCTGCGGCTCGATGCAGCCAAGGGGCGCTACTACACCTGGTATGAGGCGATGACCGGCATGTCGGGTTGTACGCCGGCGCAGTGTCCTTATGTTCCGGGCTACGAAGGTGTGGATGATGTGGGCAACCCGTTCAAACTCGACGGTACGGAGGACGGTGAATTTGGCATCCAGATACGCGGCTGCTGCCCCGAGGGGTGGCATGTGGCCAACGCCAACGACTGGTGGGACATGTTGATGTCCATCAAGAGCGAGTATGCCATTCCTGACGATTTTGCGTTGGGTGGCTATACCTTCTCCGGTGGCCACGATGGGAAACCGGAGAACGCAGTGACGAAGGCCGGATTCTACAAATCTGGCTGCACGGTCAAGAACATGGGCAACGTCGGGGCGTGGTTGCGCGGCGGCAATGGTCGTGTGGCCGACGGCGGTATCTGGATTCAGTCGAGCCTGACGCTTACCGATGCCGGTGAGGCATTGCTGCAATTCGTCGAAGGGGCTGAAAGCATCGGTTTCGGCTGGTGGCCGTTGGGTTATCAGAAGGCCGACGGCAGTTTTAACAGCAGTGCGTTGGGCAAGTGGGGCTACATGTGGTTTATCGGGCAGACCAGCGAAACAGTTGCACGGTCGCTGGTGATCAGCGGCACGAGCTTGAACCTGCAGACTAAGACCAACAGTGAGGCGGCAAAGGATATTTATTTGAGCGTTCGTTGCGTGAAAAACTATACCAAATAGCCGAAGTGATGAAAAAGATTCTGTTGACGGCAGCCATGCTGCTGTGTGCGGCGAACCTCTCGGCTCAGTGTCTTGGTGTCGGCAGTTCGACCAGCAGCATGAGTCTCGAAGAGATGGCGCAAGCAGCGCAGGCGGGCATCGGATATGTCGAGATCGGTATCAGCGGCTGCGGAACCGTGACCGAGATTCGCGAAAAGGCGCTCCATGCCAAACGAAAGGCCGATGAGGCTGGGTTGAAGGTATGGTCGTGTCACTTGCCATTCTCGCGGACGCTGGATATTTCGGTGCTCAGCGACAGCGCACGGATGGCCAACATCGGATTTCTGACCGAAATGATCGCGATCTGCGGCGAGCTTGGACCGAAGAAACTGGTATTGCATCCCAGTTCAGAGCCGATCGCCGATGCCGAGCGTGAACAGCGCATCCTGAATAGCATCGCCTCGATCGGGGTGCTGCGTGAGGCGGCGGCATGCATCGGTGCGGAGCTCTGTATCGAAGAATTGCCGCGCACATGCCTTGGACGGAATTCCACCGAGTTGCTGCGCATCATCGCCCCGTATCCCGACGTGAAAATTTGTTTCGATACGAATCACCTGCTTTCGGAGGGCCTGCTGCATTTCGTCGAGACGTGTGGTGATCGGATTGCGACCGTTCATGTCTCGGATTACGATATGATCGACGAGCGTCATTGGTTTCCGGGCAAAGGTAAGATTGACTGGCCCGCGTTGTACAGAGCGCTGATGAAAGTCGGATATAAAGGTGTCTTCATGTATGAACTCAAACGCGGTGAAGGATCATTCAGTGAAATGGTAGCCATCTACAAAAGGATGGCTACCGACGCTGTAAAGATAAAATAATCTTTCTTTGGATACTATGAATAAGGAGTGTTACTCCGGTAGGGGTAATACTCCATTTCGTTAATTTTGTGTAAATTACTCAGTACTTTCAAGATATGAAATCGTACCTTTCCTCATTATTATTATCGGTCGGTCTCTTTCTGCTGCTCGTCTCGTGCAATAGCGGGACCGTCCGGAAGATTTCATCGTTCGATGAATTGCCCGACCCCACGGCCGACACACTCTCCGATTGGTCGGGCGTTCCCCAAGGGCTTCATGCCTCGTTCGTGAGCACGGACGCTGTTTTCAGACGCTCGGTCGCTCCGGATGTAGCTCCCTCGGCATCTGCCCAGTTGGAAGGATGGCGAGGCGAACGGGTATCTGCCCAACTGTTGCTCTGGACCGCCTCCGGTGCAGACGGCGTAGAGGTCAAGGTGGGACCATTTAGATCGGACGGACACACGCTTTCCGAAGATGTCGCCCGGGATCGATTCGTCCGCTATGTCCTGAGCGATGAGTTCGGCAACAAATGCGGCTATCACGATCCCACGATCTACCCGCCGCACTTGGTTCCGGACATGCTCGACGATATCGATGTTTTCGACATAAAGGCTCGAAACGTCCGTCCGGTGTGGATAACGATCTCCGTCCCGGCAGACACCCCCGCCGGAGAGTATGTTTCGACAGTCAAACTGTTTGCAAAAGGCCAACAGCTCCAAACGTTCGACATCGAACTCACGGTCATTGGCAGGGAGCTCCCGCCTCCTGCCGAGTGGAACTATTATCTTGACCTCTGGCAGCACCCTGCGGCTGTCGCCCGCATTGAGGGGCTCGACATGTGGAGCGATGCCCATTTTGAGGCCCTTGTCCCGTATATGCAACTCTTGGCCGATGCAGGACAAAAGGTCGTTACGACGACTCTGAACAAGGACCCGTGGAACAACCAGTGTTTCGACTCCTACGCCGACATGATCATCTGGACGAAAAAGGCTGACGGTTCGTGGAGCTATGACTATACGGTCTTCGACCGATGGGTCGAACTGATGATGGATTTAGGCATCGATCACACCATCAACTGCTACTCGATGTTGCCGTGGAACAACGAGCTCCACTATCGGGATGATGTTACGGGCTGTTTCGCCGACGTGACGGCCGATCCGGGCACTCCGGCCTTCGAAGAGCTGTGGGTACCGTTCCTCACTGACTTCACCGGGCACCTCCGCGAAAAGGGGTGGCTCGGACGGACAAATATCGCTATGGACGAACGTTCGCCGGAGGAGATGACCGATGCGCTCGATCTCCTGCGGAAAACAGCTCCCGAACTGGGAATTGCCATGGCCGACAATAAGAACAGCTACCTGAGTTATCCCTTTGTAAATAGCGTGTGCGTCAAAGTTTGCGACAGGGTTCCGCCACAGCATATCGCTGGGCGACGCGCCCAAGGCTTCGTAACGACCTACTACGTCTGCTGTTCGGACCGTTTTCCCAACATGTTCACTTTTTCCGACCCTGCCGAAGCGGTCTATGCCGGATGGTATACGGCTGCCTGCGGTTACGACGGTTTTTTGCGCTGGGCCTACAATTCGTGGGTTGAGGAACCGCTGACCGATTCGCGTTTCAGGACCTTCCCCGCCGGCGATACGTATATCGTTTATCCCGGGGCGCGTTCTTCCGTCCGGTTCGAACGCTTGGTCGAAGGAATCCAGGATGCCGAAAAGATCTCGATTCTGAAAAAAGAGTTCACAGCCGCCGGAACGCCGGAAGCTGCATCACGGTTTGGGCAACTCGAAGCGCTGCTCTCCGGATTTGCCACCGTAACGCCGGAAGCGAACTGGCAAGACAGACTTTCCGAGGCTAAACGAAAGCTCAATGAATTATCTCGATAAATATGATTTCATATAATTGGTAAAATATTTTTTATGAAAAGAATATTCATATTTCTCCCTTTGTTATTGCTCCTTCCAGTGCTGGCTTTAGGGCAGGACCGCTTCAATGAGGTTGGTGCCGTTTACGGAGCCATTCGTTCGATGACTCCTGAAGCCTACAAAGAAGCACACGATAAATACGGTATCCGCTGGATCGAAGCTTGGACGGGTAATCTCACCGGTGGTACTGAGGAGCAGTATGATGCCTGGATCGAACGCTTCAATACTGCAATGAAAGGTTCCGGACTGAAACTCTGGTCAGTTCATTTGCCTTTTACGCGCAAGGCACCGAATGATCTGTCGGATGATCGGACCGAATGGCGCGAGGCGACACTCAAGAACTGGATTGAAATCCTTGACCGTGCGACGCGTATCGGCAAATTTCGTGTGGTAGTGATGCATCCCAGCAGTGAAGCGCAGATTTCTGACGAGGAGCGTCCTCGGCGTCTTGAGAATCTTCGGCAGATGTTGTTGCGCTTTATCCCGCTTGTGAAAGAACGTTACGGCGCAGTGGTGGCTGTTGAAGATCTTCCGCGTGGATGTCTGGGTAATAGTAGTGCCGATTTTGATTGGCTAGTGGCCAATGTCCCGGATTTTAAAATATGCTATGATACCAACCACTTGCTCGGGGAAGAGAGTCATGCTTTTGCAGCCCGTTTCGCTCCTTATATCGTGAGTATCCACGTTTCGGATTATGATGGCGTAGATGAACGTCATTGGATGCCTGGACGCGGCATTGTTGAATGGCCAAAGGTGATTGATGTTCTTATCCGGTCGGGCTATGACGGGCCTTTCATGTACGAAGTTACGCCGCGCAACGATCCGCGCGGGAGCGTCGAATATATGCGCTCGACGACAGATAGCCTTTTTGCCCGGTATGCGCTATATCAAAGTATCGAATAAACACCATAAAAATCCAGAGAAGTGAAAATACACCTGTTTACGGTACTCTTCGCTGTCGCCTTGTCGGCCACAGCATCTCCCACGGAACGGTGGCTCGATCCGGAGTGTTTCGCCGAGAACCGCGCTCCGATGCGCACGAGCTTCATCGTCTTCCCGACGGCCTCGGAGGCCGTTCCCGAGAACGACTACACCCGCTCGCCCTTCTACCGCACGCTCAACGGCGAATGGTCCTTCCTGCGCGTGGACCGACCGGGAGCCGAACCCGAAGGGTTCTTCCGCTCCGGACACGACGACTCGTCGTGGGGCACAATGCCCGTGCCGGGAATCTGGGAGCTGAACGGCTGCGGCGACCCGGTCTACACGAACAAACCCTACCCGTGGCACAAGTTCTTCGAGGTGAAACCTCCGCTGATTCCCCATGAACAGAATTACACGGGCCTCTACCGCCGCACGGTGACCGTTCCCGCCGACTGGAAGGGCCGCGACATATTCATTCACATCGGCTCGGCCACCTCGAACGTGACGCTCTGGGTCAACGGCCGCGAAGCGGGTTACAGCGAAGACAGCAAACTCGAAGCCGAATTCGACATCACCCGTTACCTGACGCCGGGCAGCGACAACCTGATCGTGATGCGCGTCAACCGCTGGTGCGACGGTTCGTTCCTCGAAGACCAGGACTTCTGGCGGCTTTCGGGCATCGGCCGCGACTGCTACCTCTATGCCCGAGACAAACGCCGGCTGGCCGACGTACGGCTGACGCCCGATCTGGTCGACGATTACCGCAACGGCACGCTCCGCGCCGAAATCGCCACGACGCCGGGCATCGGCAGCGTACGGCTGACGCTCCGCGACGCGGCGGGTCGCACGCTCGACGCACGCACGCTCCGCCCCCGCCGCAACGCAGCCGAAACGACGTTCGAAGTCGCCGCCCCGAAGCAGTGGAGCGCCGAAGCCCCGAACCTCTACACGCTCACGGCCGAGGCCCTCGCCGCCGACGGTTCGGTGACCGAAGCCGCGGCGTTCCGCGTGGGATTCCGCAAGGTCGAGATCCGCGGCGGGCAGCTGTTAGTCAACGGCAAACCGATCCTCATCAAAGGTGTCAACCGGCACGAAATGGAGCCCAACACGGGTTATTATGTCACGCGCGAAGAGATGGTGCGCGACATCCGCGAGATGAAACGCCTCAACATGAACGCCGTGCGCACGTGCCACTACCCCGACACGCCGCTGTGGTACGACCTCTGCGACGAATACGGTCTCTACGTCGTGGACGAAGCCAACGTCGAATCGCACGGCTACCACTACCGCGACAAGTCGAAGAACCTCGCCGGCAACCCCGCCTTCGCCGCCGCGCACCTCGACCGCAACCGCCGCATGGTGCTGCGCGACTACAACCACCCCTCGATCATCGTCTGGAGCACGGGAAACGAGGCCGGAAACGGCCCCAATTTCGAACGCTGCTACGACTGGATCAAAGCCTTCGATCCGTCGCGCCCCGTGCAGTACGAGCAGGCCTCCTACCACGGAGACTATAACACCGACATCGTCTGCCCGATGTACTGGAGCTACGGGCAGTGTGAGAAATACCTCGCCGAAAATCCCCAGAAACCGCTGATCCAGTGCGAATACGCCCACGCCATGGGCAACTCGATGGGCGGATTCAAGGAGTACTGGGACATGACCCGCCGCGAACCCAAATACCAGGGCGGATTCATCTGGGACTTCGCCGACCAGGCCCTTGCCTGGCGCAGTCCCGAAGGCCGGCTGACCTACCGTTACGGCGGCGACTACAACGACACGGACGCTTCGGACAGCACCTTCTGCTGCAACGGCGTGCTGGCCTCCGACCGCTCGTGGCATCCCCACGCCTACGAGGTGAAGCACCAGCACCGGCCGATTCACACCACGCCCCGCGACCTGAAAAACGGCGTTGTGAACGTCTATAACGAGAATTTCTTCACAGACCTTTCGCCCTACCGCCTGCTCTGGGAGATCGCCTCCGACGGACAGCCCGTGTTGAGCGGCACGGTCGAGCGTCTCGACGTGGCTCCGCAGACCACCGCCGCCGTGACGCTGGGCTACAAACCCGAACAGGTCTATGCCTTGGGCGGCGAACTGCTGCTCACGGTGCGTTACCAGCTCCGCGAACGGCAGGGACTGCTCGACGCACTTTATGAAGTCGCCGCCGACCAGTTGACGCTGCGCGGGGACGACCCCGCGGCACGCTTCGCCGCGACCGCTCCCGCCGGGACGCTCCGCGTGGCGGACAAAACCGTTTCGGGCGAAGGATTCTCGGTCTCGTTCGATCCGAAGAGCGGCTTCATCCGTTCCTACCGCCTGCGCAACGTCGAGCTGCTGGCCGGTCCCGTGCGGCCCAACTTCTACCGCGCAGCCACGGACAACGACCTCGGCGTGCGCCAGACCGGGAAATACCCCGACAGCCAGATGTGGGCCAAAGCCGAACCGCAGCTCACAGGCTTCGCCCTTACGCCCGGCGACAGCGAAGTGAAAGCCATCGCAGACTACACGCTCCCAAACGTCGGTGCGAAACTGAATCTGACGTATTCGATCGCTGCCGACGGTTCGGTCCGCGTCAGCGAAACGATGACCGCCGACCCCGCGCGCAAGGACGTCGCCGACCTGATGCGCTTCGGCATGGCCTTCGAAACCCCGGGCATGTTCGACGCCGTGGAATATTACGGCCGCGGCCCGATGGAGAACTACGCCGACCGCTCCGGCGCCGCCTTCGTGGGGCGCTACGCCCAGCGTGTCGCCGACCAGTTCCATATGAAATACGTCAGCCCGCAGGAGTCGGGAACGCGCAGCGGACTGCGCTGGTGGCGGCTGACCGACGACTCGGGCCTGGGCGTGGAGATCTGCTCCGACCGCCACTTCTCGGCATCGGCCATCCCGTTTGCCATCCCGCAGCTCGACAACGGCTCGCCGGAATATGTCCGCCACCCGGGCGACCTCGTGCCCGACGGCCGCACGCACGTCAATATCGAGAGCGTCCAGTCCGGACTGGGTTGCGTCAACAGCTGGGGACGGCTCCCCCGCCCCGAATACCTGCTGCCCTACGACGACTACTCGTTCAACTTCCTGCTGCGTCCCGTCGCCGGAGGACGATAGCCGACGGACAACCAACGCAAAAGCCGCAACCTTTTTAGGTTGCGGCTCATTTTTACCCGCCAATGACATAAGATTCACATCATCTGCCAAAGGCAATAAAAAAGCTACAGCGGTATTAAAGGATATTCGTTTTTAACTGTTGAACGATATATTCCACATCCTCATTCGTCACATAGGGCCCGCTGGGCAGACACAGACCGCGTTTGAACAGCGATTCACTCGCGCCGTTCACATAAGCCGGATTCCTGGCATAAACCGGTTGCAGATGCATCGGTTTCCACAGCGGCCGCGATTCGATGCCTGCCGCATCCAGTGCCATACGCATCGCCTCGACGTTCGGATTCGGTTCGCTGGCCGTATGGAGCGCCCCAGCGGCATGCGTTACTCCGGCCGCCCCGCCAACTGCTCCCTCGACAGCCGTCTCATAGGCATGTTCTTCTCCTTTTACGTGCAAGGAGGGATCGAGCAGGATCGTACAGAGCCAATAGTTGCTGTCGTAACGCGGCGACGGGTTTTCATGCAGCTCAACACCCTGAATTCCGGACAGCAGGTCCTTGTAGAGCCGGCAAACATGTTTGTGGTGGGCGATATGCTCGTCGGCAACGGTCATCTGCCCACGGCCGATTCCGGCGCATATGTTCGACATCCGGTAATTGTATCCGATCTGCTCGTGCTGGTAATAGGGATAGGCTTCACGGGCTTGCGTGGCGTAGAACATGATCTGCTTCTTAGCCTCGGCATCCGGACAGATCAGCGCGCCGCCGCCCGACGTGGTGATCATCTTATTGCCATTGAACGACAGAACGCCGTATTTGCCGAACGTCCCGAGCACACGCCCGTCGAATTTTGAACCGAAGCCTTCGGCGGCATCTTCGATGACCGGAATGCCGTATTTATCGGCAACCGACATAATCTCGTCGATTCTGTAAGGCATGCCGTATAAGGCAACAGGGACGATCGCCTTCGGTTTCCGGCCCGTCCTGGCGATACGCTCTTCGATAGCCTTCTCAAGCAGTCCGGGGTCCATGTTCCAGCTTGCGGGCTCCGAATCGACGAAGACGGGCGTGGCGCCGAGATAAGTTACGGGATGCGAAGAGGCGCAGAAGGTAAAACTTTGGACGAGCACCTCATCGCCAGGGCCTACCCCGCAGGCCAGCAGGGCCAGATGCACGGCGGCTGTGCCGGACGCGAGCGCGACGACCTCTTTGCCTCCGCCGGTGAATTGTTTCAGGTCTTCCTCGAAAGCATTGACATTCGGCCCCAGGGGAACCACCCAGTTCGTGTCGAAAGCCTCCTTGATAAATTGTTGCTCCTTGCCCGACATATGCGCCAGGCAGAGATAGATACGGTTTTTCTCCATATTTATTTTTGTATTTCCGCTAATTCATAGGATCGGAATATCGTTTGAAAAATCAATCGAATATCTCCCAGGAATGTATGGTTATGGTAGTAATCGAGGTTGATCCGCACTTTGTCCGGAAAAATCACCTCGTCGTTATATTTCACCGGATCAGAAACCTGAGCCAATATTTCCTCTTCATTGGCATATTTCAACGAAGCTGGACCCGTGATTCCAGGGCGAAGTTTCAAGATGAGCCGATCCTCCCCCTGAAGCCGATCCGCATATCCCGGCACGTCGGGACGTGGTCCGACAAAACTCATATCACCTTTTAGGACGTTCCACAATTCAGGCAATTCATCGAGCTTATATTTGCGTAATTTCGCCCCGAGAGGCGTGATCCGACTCTCGCCGGCTACGGATACGGACGATCCGGAGTGCGAGACGGTCATCGACCGGAACTTGTACATCGTAAAGAGTCGCCCATCCCGCCCGACGCGACGCTGGGTGAAAATCACCGGACCTCCCGGCATTTTCATTCGGATCAGCAGGGCGACGATCAGCAATGCCGGCCACAACAACAAAAGACCGAAGAGCGAAGCCGTCCGGTCGAAAAGGTATTTCATTTAAGATTAATCTTTGTTAGGTAAAATACGGCAAGGAATACCAACAGCAGTGTGATTGGCCGGAATACTTCTATTTACCAATGTCTGGGCCCCAATAATGGCATTTTTCCCGATTTCAACATCAGTCCGTGCTATCACCGAGGCTCTCATTCCGATATAAGCCCCATCTTGAATCGTAATTTTATGATGCCCTTGGTTTTTGCCATGACAAGCAAAATAGACACCATAAGAGATGGTGACATTTTCACCGATTTCCATAAAATCAAAGCACATATCGTCAAGATAACAACACATGCCGATAAATGTATTCTTTCCGATTTTATAGCCGCACCACCTGTAACATTGTACACGCAGACCATTGAACGGTATGGAAGGAATAAATACAGCAGAAAACCATTTCCGTACCGGTTTTAATACAATGGTAAACAATGAATAATAGCAATAATAGGGGGGGGGCGATTTCTTAATCTTCCTCCATAAAAAGGACACCACGGTCTCTCTTTGAGTCATATGCCTATTTTTTTATTAAATATCACGAGACCGAGTCCGCACAACGATCCCCATCCATAGGATAGATGCAAAACAATAAAGCTCCATAAAAGGTAACCAAAATGCAAGCCTTTTCTATGTGCAAGCATTCCACTAATTATCCCTATTGCAAATAAATATCCTACTATTGATAAAATAGACACCCATCCTAATGGCAGCCAAATGAATGATACAAATATTGGCAATATGAGTAATACGAGGAAAATCAACGGAATAAAATGACGTAAGGAGAGTGACTGCAACTGTCCTGTGTAATAAACGGTCAGAATGTTCCATTTACCGTTTCCAAAATTATTTTTTGCCAATCCGCTGAAAGTTTCACGCGCCAAATAGGTGCAATAGGTATCCGGAACGATTACGATTTTACCTCCGCCATGCTTTATTCGCTTATTTAGCTCAATATCTTGATTCCGAATTAAACGCTCGTCATATAACCCATATCTATCAAACACACTACGAGGCCAACAACCGAATGGAACCGTATCTACCGCCATAATTTGATTAATCCCGGTTCTGAATGCAGAATTTCCAACTCCAAATTTATTACTCAATACTTCCCGAATCGCCAGAGTCTTTGGTGTTTTATTCAAAACATCTGTTCTACAGACCACGCCAACATTTTCAACACGAAGTTCACACGAATATCGATATAAAACAGAAAAATAATCAGGTTGATAACTTGCATGAGCATCGAGGCGAATGATTACATCTCCTTTTGAAGCGCGTATACCGATATTCATTGCACACGGAACTATCTTATGAGGATTGTCAATCAACCGAATATGCGAGTACTGTTTAGTATATTCAGAGACAATATTCCGAGTCCGATCCGTGCTCATACCATCCACAAAGAGTACTTCCATATCGTTGTACGGATAGTCTTGTGATAATATAGAATCTATGCACTTCCGAATGTATTTTTCCTCATTATAGATTGGGCATATAACACTTAACATACTATTAACTACACAATTACAGTGGATTATCAGTTGCGTCTAAATAACAAAAGTTTGATCTTGTTATATTTGTTCCCTAAAATATTTTTGGTCAAAGACAACAATCTCCATTTAAGTAATATTTTATTGCGGTGATGTTTGTTGGAGATGATTGCAATAACATCTGTTGAAGTCATACCTTGATATATTACATAACGCCCGAATACGGGCATTCCATAAAAGCGCTTCGTTCGGGTTGTAGGAACAGAGGTATAAAGCTTATTTATTCCTGCTTCTAAAGCCTTCTTTCTCACGATTGAATTTTCATCACCATTGGGTATGGATGCACTAATATTCGTTGTTGTATATGGTTTTATTAGATTGATGGAATTTACCCACTCTTTCGTGATCTCATTTTCGGATAATGTTGTTAGCGGTTTATGAGAGTGAGCATGTGACCCTATATGATGTCCCCTGTCTGATAGTTCCTGCAGTTGGGCTGATGATAGAAAAAGAGGTGTATTTATATATTCGGTACTGATAAAAAATATTCCTTTGAGTCCATATTTTTCCAATATCGGGGCTGCTAAAGTTAAAAATGACACACCACCATCATCAAATGTAAAATCAACTTGTATCTCTATATGTTCACGGCAATAATCAACTACAGCTTTAACCTGCTTCTCGAATTCATCTACTTGAATTTTATATTGGAAAGCACTTTCGTTTTGGAATCCACTTTCTGCACCCGACTGAATATATAAATCGTGATACATCAGCACTATTTTGGCCATGCTATTTTTTGAAATTTCTGATATAATAATAGGTTTTTTTCGCGAATTTCTTCATGGGTATAACAAATGGATATTTTGCAACTAAAACTTGAGGTTTGGAATATTGGATAGGATTATATTTTTCTTTGTATGGTCGAATGCCTTCCATTTCCAATAGGGATACCCCAGCTTCCTTCATTCGCTTGATAGCTTCAAACATCAGCAATTCATTGGGACAATATTTCTGATAAGCTCGGTAACTTGCCGCTCCCCAATAAAAAGCCATATGGTTATGGTAAATAAATATGATTGTAGCTATACATATATTGGTTTCAGGGTGTCTTGCTTCCAACAAAATACGATGACATGGTGATACATTATCCAGTAAATATTTGACGTGATCAACTGAATAAGTGGGAGTTAGACCTTGCTTAGAGAAAACATCAACTAATTCATTATAATATTCCTCTGCAAATTCGTGGGGGTGCTCTGGAACTTGAATTTTAACTCCCAATTTTTGCGCTTTGTGGATAGCATATTGACATGATTTCTGTTTAAAACTTTTGAAGAGAATATCAATATCAGGAGAAAGATCTAAATAATAACTGCGTTGGAAATTAAAGTTTTGAAAATGGTCTATTACATCTTCGTTGTCCAAATTCCAGTCTAAGAACTGAAGAAGAATACAGTATTTTAAGCAAAACTCAGAAAGTTTCTTGTAAATAGAGATACGTTGTTTTTTATTGAGTGAATATAACGAACATATTCCTTGATAACTTGTTGTCCAGCCTTCAAATGGAGACCCAATGATATTCAAACCGATTTTTTTGAACTTATATCCAATAAAGAAACCAATAAGTTTTTTATCGAGATGAATTCGGACGACAAACGGTTTCAAACCTTTACATACAATCAAGAATTTCATCCAATCTCTTGTATGGAAAATATTAGAATCCGAACAAGATTCTATTTGAGTCCATGGAATATCATTCTCTTCGCAGATTGTAAATTTGTACATATTTGATTATTTAGATATCAGTTTTCGCTTTTTATAATTCAAGATTCAACTATTTCATTGTTGAATCTTCCCTCTTACGGCAAATGTCATTGATATCATTTCTGCGACAAGGCGCGAGATATAAAAAAAGATATTATAATGGCGAATATCTTGTAAATAATATTTGGTATAGTTAGTCATCAATTTAAAGTTGTTTTTTAACCTTTGGCCTCTTGGCCTTAAGCTATTTATAGCAGAACCGTCTCGATTTCGACGATAATATACACAGCTTGGAGATGCCGCTTTTAATATTTTTATTCTATTGGATATCTGAAACATGAATAAGCCGTCTTCTCCGACCTTAAACTCCGGATCAAATCTGCGAATTCCTATTGCATTTGTGGATAAGATTTTTGCTACTGGCACCGACATGAAAGATCGGGCCTGCATGATTGTGATTTTGTCTTTATTGTACAAATGTTTATAACATTCTGTGAGATAATTTGTTTCATATTGCCCCGTAACATGATTGAAAGCTATTACATTACTTACTGGAGTTATACCATCTTTTGCAATATTATATAACTCTTGAAGATAAGTAGGGGAAATATAATCATCATCATCGATAAAAGTCAGGAACTCTCCCCTCGCGTTATCTATACCCATATTTCGAGCATTAGAAACGCCTGGAATATCTGTTTGAAGCATTGTTAAATTTCCAGCAGGATGCTTTGATATAAATGATTCGATTGCTTTAGAATACGGTTCACGGCATCCATTTAAGATGAGAATCACCTCAAACTCCTCTTGTGGCATTGTTTGAACTTGTATAGATTCAAGGCATTCCCATAAATAATTCTGAGGTTTATAGGAGGGAATTATGACAGAGATCTTTATCGTTTCCAATGCTGAAACAATGTGTTATAATTAAAATTATTGATGCAAATAGCTGACATATCAAAAGAGGTTGTCAACGCTTTTTTTAATCCGATTCGAAGAGATTCTATGTTGTTTTTCTCAACAACATAACCATTAATGCCTTCATATATGATTCCTTTAAAATCAACACAATTAGAAGCAACTACTGGTATACCAAGAGTTAGAGCCTCAAGAACGACATTGGGGAAACCTTCTGTCCGGGAGGACATTATGAAAAGATCTGAAGCCTTGATGTATGGATAGGGATTAGGTTTATGCCCCATTAATATTACATTTTCATGTAGACCATTTTTATCAATCAAAGATTGTAAATAGTTGCGGTACCCTGCCTCATAACGTTCTTCTCCAAGTATTCTAACCTTTATATTATGATCCGACTTAATCAATGGAGTAACAGCTTCTATTAAAATATCAAAACCTTTGACGGAATAAAGGGCACCTGCTGCTATTATATTAAATTCTGATTTGAAAATATTTTCAGCAATTGGTTTTTGAGACTGCGTCCCTATATAGTCCTTGTCAATTAGATTGAAAATGACCTTTACTTTTTGAGGGGATAACCCATAACTTTTTATGATATCTTGGCGCATATACTCAGTTTGAGCAATCACCATATCCATTTTTTTGTAAAGTCGCGGATAAATGCAATGCAGTAGCTTTCCTTTAATACTCGTCTCATATATTTCAGAAGGTGTGACGGCTACGCGAGTATAGATTTTAAAATTAATTCTTGTTATAAATCGTACAATTGGCAATGTATATGCGATTGTGCCATGTGAGGTAAATACACTATGAGGTTGGAATTCTTTCATTAAAAGGCACAATCGTCTCAATGCTTGTCGCATGTGAGGTTTACCTGCAAATACTATAGGGATTAACGAAGCGATATTACATTTTTCAGATGCACAAGTATAAAAAACTCGAACCTCATATTTGGACAAATCCAAACTATTAATGATATTAATGAATACTCGTTCTGCACCTCCACCACTTACTGATGTGCCAACGAATAAGATCCTATGTTTCATTATAGGGTAATAAATTATTCTTATTCAGACGGTATAATGTGTATATAAATACGGATATAATAAACCACCATTTCCGAGATTCCCAATTAGTTGTAATCATGGAAATAAGGGGAATTACCAATAAGAGATAATAAACTGATTTATTTTTAATTCTGATTAATTTGAGGTATAAGAACAGACGGTATAAATAATATAAAACTAATGACAATCCGATTAGACCTGTAGTTGTTAATAAATTTAGATAAAAATTATGCGCACCGATTTGCAGACCAGAATATTGGAAAAAAACGGGTATAAATGTTCCCCACCCTGTCCCTTTTATTATTGGGAAATCGGGCTGGCTTAGCATATCAAATATTTTACTCCAAATATAGCCTCGTCCAGCCATTTCATTCTCTGCTATTTGGTCTTGAATACCTAAATAACGTTCCTGAACAACTTCCGGAAGTGCACAGAATAGATATAGGGTTCCGAGTATTAGTATTAATATGGCGAGTAAAGATTTAAAACTACTTTTTCTATAAATTTTCGGAATTGAATAAAACAATAATGTTGTTGCTAACATTATTACACCGTTACGAGAACCTAAAATTAGAATGAAATAACTGAATATTACAATTCCCGATATACACAGTATATTAAGCATTTGCTTGGCTCGCAATAAATTGTTTGAAATAATCAATAAAAAAATTATTGCATAATTTATCATGAACGCATTTTCATTGGGGTTCCCTGTCGTGAATTCAGATCGATAGCTCATATCGACTGCCGAGTTTACTTGATATTCTCCAAAACTTGCAATTCCTATATACCCACATCCCAAACAAAATGCGATCATTGCCCATTTTAATCTTTTATAATCGCATAGTACATTGGTTGCCAATACGGTGATAATTATATATTGGATCAGCAATTGCACCCTATGTAACGTCTCATCTTGATCATAACTCCAGATGATCGATATAAAACAATAGAATATGAATGAAAATAGAATTACAATGTGGGGCTGCTCTGTTATTTTTATTTTATAACAGCGTGAAATATCAAACAAACTTGACGCGAACAACAAAATGAATACAATACGTCCATAAGATATATCTTCAGCAATGGTAATCGCTTCCATTGGAATAAGCCCTATATACAGGATTGTCAGGATATATATTAGTTTACCCATTATTCTCGAGTCGCGATCAATCTGGCAGGATTACCACCTATAACGGAATAGGATGCAAAATCTTTACATACTACAGTACGTGCCGCTATTACAGTTCCGTCTTTTACGATCCGGCCAGGAGTAAATAAAACTTCACGACCGATCCATACATCATTGCCGATGCGAATAATTTTTTTGTCTGTATAACCTTGCGACTGAATACTTTTTGATTTATCTTTATATGCATGATTAAAGGCGAGGAAAAAACATTTCGGTCCCATCATTACATTATCCCCTATTTTGACATTGGACGGTAATGTACAATCTATCCCCATGCCGGAATTATCTCCTATTTCAATCTCTAATCCTGATCCAAAGTTGCACCCATGTTCGATATTTACATTTTTCCCGCATTTCAAAAAAATGCGCCTGCATAATGCATATCGGATAGCTTTAGCTCGAAATAATTTACCCATAAAACTATAACTGCCGGGAAGATGTATAGCGAGGCCATAGTATAATGCAAGCCATATTAGCTTAATTTTATGGTCTCCAAGCTTATTGCTATATGGACGATTACATGTTGATGCCATAATGATGAAGCAAATTAGTCACGTTAGATCTTAATTGGAATTTTTGACGAGCGTGATTCCCTGCAACTTTCCCCATTTGAATCCGCAATGATTTTGAGTTGATCAAATATTCCATAGCATCAGCCAGTTGTTGTGTATTCTCCTTGTCTATAAGTATTCCGGTTGCACCATCCCGAACGCTTTCTACAATGCCTCCGACACGCGTCCCTATTGTAGGAATATTTGCAAGAGATGCTTCCATGATGGAAAGAGGAATTCCTTCAGAACGGGATGGCTGACAATATATATCACATGCAGAAAGCAATTCGGGAACTGTATCTATTACACCGATCCAACGAATATAATTACTAATATGTAATTGGGTCTCCAATTGATGCAAAGCATCGGTTTGTTCCGGATTCTGTCCCCCGCCGATTTGTACTATTTGAAAGTTTACTATTTGCTTTTTATGAACAAGTATATCTACGGCTTTCAAGAGAACATCCACGCCTTTAATAGGATTATGATAGGCTACATTGGCAATTTTTATTTTATCCACAGGCAATGCATATTTTGAAATCATTTCACGCTTATCATAAAAAAAATCTTCGACCCCAAGATATTCTGTAACAACTTTTCTCTTCCCCCACCACAAGCCGTTGCACATCGCATCAGTAGAAGCTTGAGATACACACAAATATTTTGTGCATATCAAATTCTCCATATTATAAATAATTCGAGACTTAAATGTATTCAAAGACGGAAGGCAATGTTGCGTTGCAATACGATACTTAACCCTGCAACTTATCGCCGCTAATATCGCAGAAAACCCACAACTCGAAAAATTCGTATGGATAGCAATTGTATGATACTGTTTAATCAGTTTTCGCATGGCCAGATAATGCTGAAAATGGCTCTTAAACGGTATTACACGACATTCTCCTCCGATAGATTTCAAGTCATTGATATAATCCTGACATATGGGTTTCACGGAAAAACAAACAATTAAATGGTACCCCATCAATTTGAGCTGTCTACATTCCTCAATGATGAATTTCTCAAATCCACCATATTTTTTTGCTCCCATCCCGATTATTTCAATGATCGCAGGGACCGAGTTGTGATTATTTCCCATATTGTTCCAATATGTCATCAGAAAGTAACCGAGGTAATTGATCTATATCTGTTTTTACTATTTTTGCGGGGTTGCCTGCAGCAATACTATTAGCAGGGACATCTTTTGTAACAACGCTACAAGCAGCAATTACGGCCCCTTGTCCAATCGTTACTCCTTTGCAAATACGGACATTGCTTCCAATCCACACATTATTCTCGATGATAATCGGGGCAGATTGACTATACTTCCATCCACGATAGTCTGAATTCCATGGGGTTTGGTACATTAATGCACGATCTTGAGGATTGACTGAATGATTATTATTATCGCATACAGTAATATTATCAGCTAAAATCACATAGTTCCCAATGCAGATAGAGTTAGCGCACAGGATTTTACAATCATAACCAATTTTACAATGCTCTCCAATTGTAATTTTCCCTTGATTCTGTGAACAAATTGTTCCGGAAAAAAACCTAAAATCATTGCCAATAATGATATCTTTGGCTGTTGAGCCTCTAAATGGACGTATATGTGCATGGCGAAGAATTTGAGCTTTTCCAATAAATGTTGCATTCTTACGAACCTGATGGCAGTTATACCATTTGCCGGGAAACTCTATTAGTTTGAATACGAATGAAATCATGACTGTTTTTTTACAATATTGACCAAATGGGTAAATACTTCTAATTTAAATATGTAGGATAGACCGACATAACTAGCAATTCCTACTAAAATCTCAACAAACAGACGTATTGCAGGCTGAATATCCATGAGCCTGCAACTTAATACCAAACAAATCATCACCCCTGTTGTAATAAATATTGGTATAAGTCCCTTGAATTGAGAATATATCGAATACTTTATCTCTTTTCCACAGTAATAGGTAATAAATAAACAACTGCTAATTGTTGCAATGACATACCCTAAAAGAACGGCTATTATTGAATGTCTTATTGTAAGAATAATGAATATAGTCATCAATAAGTATTTAAGGAGATTTAACCTAAAATAGAGCCGTCCTTTCCCTAAGGCCTTAATCACATTAACGTTAATCATATGCATAGGATACAGGGAACTAGTAATACATAAGAGGTGAAAATATGGGACTGACGGAAGCCATTTCTCTGTTAAAAGGACCAAGAACAAATCATGTCCTATCGTCGCAATCCCAAGCATTATGGGCAGATGTAGATACATTGTCACATTAATGACCTTTTTATATGCACTACGCAATCGGTCCATGTCGTTTTGCAACTCTGAAAAAGCAGGGAAACTAACTCTCTGGACAGCCGATGTCACAGTACTGGTTGCTAAGCTTTCAAATCTAAATGCCTGATTATAAAAGCCGACATCTACAACATTAAAAAAACGCCCAATTATAACAGTGTAGATATTTTGAAATATCGATGCTAATGTAAAAGTTCCAAGAAGATTGATGCTGAAATTCCAAATAGCTTTAATAGAACTGATACTAAAAACAACGATTGGCCTCCAATCATTAATTATCCACAAGGTAAAAGTCCTTACTATGTATAACGCTAATGTTTGATACACAAGAGCCCAAACCCCGTAACCGCTATAAGCATAATATAAACCTACAAATCCTGAAATTAAAGAGGAAACAACTGACACCAATGTAAGTTGCTTCACTTTAAGTTGTTTTGTTAAAAGGGTATGCTGTATTATGCTGAATGCATTAATCGGGAATAAGAGAAAAAGTGTGCGAGATATACTTATTAACGAGGGTTGTCGATAGAATTCTGCGATAAATGGTGCTGAATAATACAATGCGACAAAAACGGCTAAACTTAAAAGAATGTTTAAGAAAAAAATTGTACTATAGTCTTTGTTTGATACATCTCGTTTTTGAATGAGAGCCTGTCCAAAGCCTCCGTCTATTAGCACCATTCCGAAAACCGTAAATATATGGATCATATTGACTAATCCATAATCAGCCGGAGTCAACTTTCTGGCAAGCAAAACCGTAATGACGAATCCTATAAATAATGAGGCAAATTTTTCAATCGTTCCCCAAATTACACCTGCGACAAAAGTTTTTCCTAAACTGACCATAATTCCGAAGTGACCAAACAGTTATAATCTGCCATCAGCCTCTTTGAATAACCACTTCACATCATAAATTACATTGCGATCTTTACCAATTTGATCAATATTCAGGTTTTGGAATTCGTTATGTGCCACAGCCATAATTGTCGCATCGAACTTCTCCTGTGGCAATTCATTGGTAATGTCTATATTATATTCTTTTTTTGCAATAGCCGGATTGGCCCACGGGTCATAAACCGTAATGTTTACATTGTATTCCTTGAGCGCCTTGATGATGTCGATGACCTTCGTATTGCGCACGTCCGGACAATTCTCCTTGAACGTGAATCCGAGAATCAGAATCTCCGAACCGAGCACCTGGATGCCCTTCTTGAGCATCAGCTTGATGACCTGCTGGGCTACATATTCGCCCATTCCGTCGTTCATGCGCCGACCTGCAAGGATAATCTCCGGATTATAACCATAGCGCTGTGCGCATTGCGCCAGATAGTAGGGGTCCACGCCGATGCAGTGTCCGCCCACCAATCCCGGCTTGAACGGCAGGAAATTCCACTTCGTCGAAGCGGCTTCCAACACATCCTGCGTGTCGATGCCCATGCGGGTAAAGATCTTCGACAACTCGTTCACGAAGGCGATGTTGATGTCGCGCTGCGAGTTTTCGATCACCTTTGCCGCTTCGGCCACCTTGATCGTCGGGGCCAGATGCGTACCGGCCGTAATGACCGAAGCATACACGTCATTCACAAATTGACCGACCTCGGGAGTGGAACCCGACGTGACCTTTTTAATCTTCTCAACCGTATGTTCCTTGTCGCCCGGATTGATGCGTTCCGGAGAATAACCGGCAAAAAAGTCTTCGTTGAATTTCAGCCCGGAGACCTTTTCAACCACCGGAATGCACTCATCCTCCGTAACACCCGGATAGACGGTCGACTCGTAAACCACGACATCGCCTTTCGAAATCACCTTCCCGACCGTCGTACTTGCCCCGTAGAGGGGTGTCAGGTCCGGATTGTTGTTCTCATCGACCGGTGTGGGAACTGCAACCACATAAAAATTGCAATCCCTGATCTCATCAATATTCGACGTACAAACAAAACCGTTGTCAATAGCGGATTGTAACAATTCATCCGAAACCTCCAGCGTGGCGTCATGGCCTGCCATCAGCGCTTCGACGCGCTTTTGGTTCATGTCGAAACCGACGGTTTTATACTTCGTGGAGAAAAGCCGCGCCAATGGCAAGCCTACGTAACCGAGCCCGATTACGCAAATCTTTACTTCTTTCATTGTTCTGTGTCGGGTTATTTTGTTTTACAGATTTTCTCGATACCATTCGACCGCCTCTTTCAGGCCCTCGCGCATGGAGAATTGCGGATCGTATTCCAACAGGCGGCGCGCTTTGTCGATCGACGCCAGCGAGTGCGGGATGTCGCCCGAGCGGTTAGGACCGTGCGTGGGTTCGATCCGTCCGATCGCCGGATCGTATTCCGAAAGAAACTCCTTCAGGTAACCGACCAGTTGATTGAGCGTCGTTCGCTCCCCGAACGCCGTGTTGTAGATCTGGTTTACCGCTGCGGGGTTGGTCGTGTCGATGGCGCGGAGGTTCATCTGGATGACGTTGTCGATGTAGGTGAAGTCGCGGGAATATTCGCCGTCGCCGTTGATGTTGGGCGCTTCGTGGTTGAGAAACTTCTTGACGAAGAGCGGAATGACCGCGGCATAGGCGCCGTTGGGGTCCTGCCGACGACCGAACACGTTGAAATAGCGCAGGCCTATGTATTCGAACCCTTCGTAGGTGCGGGCGAACACGTCGGCATAAAGTTCATCCACATATTTGGTTATCGCATACGGCGAAAGCGGTTTGCCGATCACATCCTCCACTTTGGGAAGACTCTTCGAATCGCCGTAGGTCGACGACGAGGCCGCAAATACGAACCGGCGCACTCCGGCGTCGCGGGCGGCAACGAGCATGTTCAGAAAGCCGCCGATGTTGACTTCGTTCGTGGTGACGGGGTCCTTGATCGAACGGGGAACAGATCCCAAAGCCGCTTCATGCAATACGTATTCGACCCCGTCCACGGCCTTACGGCAATCCTCAAGCTTGCGGATGTCGCCGACGATCAATTTGAAACGGTCGGGATAGCTTTCGATCAGCGGAATGAGATTTTCCATGTGCCCTGTGGCGAAATTGTCCAGGCAAACCACCTGGTCGCCCCTTTGCAGCAATGCTTCGCACAGGTTGGAGCCGATGAAACCGGCTCCGCCGGTAACTAATACTTTATTCATAATGATGTTTCGAATCGTTTCCGATTTTATTTCCGTTTTTCATTAGGCTTCGATCCGCAACTCTTCGCGGTCGTATATTTCATATTTGGAGTTTTTCGACTTGAACTCGGGTACCGTCCGCTTCATAAGCCGTATCATGTCGGGAATCTCCACCTTTCGGGACAGCGTCTCCAGCTCTTCGGCAACGCCGCAGGCCTCCCCGTAGTCATACTCCCGAACCTTGGCGATACGGATCCGGTCGTGCGTCGTCGGAAGCGTGTTCTCCTTGTTCGACAGAACCTCCTCGTACAGTTTCTCGCCAGGACGCAGACCCGTGTATTCGATCCTGATGTCCTTCTCCGGCTCGAAGCCCGCCAGGGAGATCATCCGCCGCGCCAGATGCGCGATCTTAACCGATTCGCCCATGTCGAAGACGAAGATCTGATTGCCCGTCGACATCGTGGCGGCCTCCATGACCAGACGGCACGCCTCGGGGATCGTCATAAAGAAGCGCGTAATGTCCGGATGCGTGACAGTCACCGGACCGCCCTTGGAGATCTGGTCCCTGAAGCGGGGAATGACCGAACCGTTCGAGCCCAGCACATTCCCGAAGCGCGTGGTGACGAAACGCGTCTTCCCCGGCGTGCGGCCCTGCTCGATCGACAGACCCAGCGACTGCACGTAGATCTCCGCAAGGCGCTTCGTGCAACCCATCACATTCGTCGGGTTCACGGCCTTGTCCGTCGAGATCATAACCATCTTCTCAACATCGTATTCGATGCACTTGTCAGCGACGTTGCGCGTCCCCGCGACGTTCACCAGAACCGCCTCGCATGGGTTCTCCTCCATCAGCGGGACGTGTTTGTAAGCCGCAGCGTGGAACACCACCTGCGGATGGTACGTCCGGAACACGAAGTCCAGACGGGCGGGAATCCGGACGTCGCCGATGACAGGGATGAATTTCAAGGCCGGATAGCGCTCCTCCAGTTCCAGGCGAAGGTTGTGCATCGGGGTCTCCCCGTTGTCGAAAAGGATAAGCTCCTTCACCCCGAACGTCGCCAGCTGACGGCAAAGCTCCGAGCCGATGGAACCTGCCGCCCCCGTAACCAGGATCGTCCTGCCGCGGAAGTTGGCGATGATCTCATCCATCGAAATGCGGATCTCGGGACGGCCTAACAGGTCTTCGATCTTGATCTCCCGGATCGACTGCTTCATAATCTTCCCGTCGATGACCTCGTCGATCGGTGGGGCGATCAGAATTTTGACCCCCTGCTCCGTACAGTATCTGATCAGACGCTCCTGCTCCTGCTGCGCATCGTCATTGGTGGCGAAAAGGATCGCGTCGACATCGACTCGGTCCCGCAGGTATTCGACGCTGTGCTGATTCTCGAAATAGTAGACCGGGCACTCCGCGATCGTATGCTTGCGCAGGGACTTCCCGTAGGTCAGAAAACCGACGACGCGGTAATGCGGCGAGTTTTGAAGACGCGTGACCAGAGACACCGACTTGTCCCCCGTGCCGTAGACCAGAACCTGACGGCTGTTCGCGCGGCGGGACTGCTTCAACTTGATCAGGTCGTAGACGACGATCATGCAAAGACGAAGGGCCAGCAGAAGGAAGAGCGTGACCAGCACGTCCAGCAGGAAACCCATGGAAAGGGCGGCGTAAGGCGGAGACGGTTTTTGGGGAAGGAGAAGCACGTAGAAGAACATCAGCAAGTCCTTGAAGAGAACCGCACCGCCCAGTTTCCAGATTTCCCGAAGCGTCGTATGACGGATGACGCTGCGGAACGTTCGGAAAACGATGAACGAAAAAACGCTCAAAACACACGAACTGGCCAACAGCCAGAAACCGTACCATACCGTGAAAACCGGATTCGTGAACAATCCGCGAACCAACAGGTAGGCGATCAAGGTCGAAACTACAGACACGACCGTGTCGATCGTCAAGATCAGCCACGACGAAAAATACCGTGACGATAGGTATTTTTCAATCCCAAAACGGGACATGATAACTTGAAGCATACGGAGGCGTGAAAAGTTATCGGCATCCTTTGCAGCAGGACAGCCGGAACATAAGAGAACCCGCGGCAACTACCCCTGCCGGAACAGCGGTAAGCCGATTATAATGACGCAAAAATGAAAACTATCGAAATACGGCCTGCGAATAGAACGGGAAACGATAAATCCCGGATTTCAGGCAGCCCCAATCGGGTGAGACGGTTTAGTCCGTCGTGATTTTCTCCAGAAAACAGCCGGGAATGTAGGTCGTCGCCACGGCTACGACGCCCTCGATCGAGACGATCAGCCGCCGGTTGCCCTTGACACGCCGAATATAGCCTTCGGCCCCTTTGAAAACACCCTCCGTAACGCGGACCCGGTCGCCCCGCCGGAGTTCCGCCGGCGCTTCGGGGAGGTATTCCAGCCCGGGATCGTCGGTCGACGTGACCAGCATGAAGGCCTCCATCTCGGGATCGGGAATGACGGCCGGTTTTTTGGTCTCCCGATCGAAATATACCATCAGCGGACTGGTAGCCTTCGCCCGCTGCATCAGTTCGAGCACCGCACGTTCCGCCTGCCGGACGAACATCAGCGATGAAACGGCCGGCTCGCGTCGGCGAATCGTCCTGCCGCCGACGGTTGTTTCTGTGGAACGTAAAGGAATGTAGGTTTTTACACCGTCCTGTGCGAGAAGCCTTTCGACATCGAACACCCGGTTGTAAAAGACTTTCAGTGCATACCAGTGCTCTTCGTCACTCTTGTCGAACATATAGCTTGCTAAAGGGCATACTTTATAATCCCCCGCAGGCAAAAACCGGCTTGCGAAAACGGTTTTTTCAGCGAGGCAATCGGGGGCTGGCCACTTGTAATCCGACACCTGATGCGACTGTCCCTGACCCAGGGACGACACCGGAACCCCTTGTAAAAAGATACACCTCAAAAAAAACAGAGGCGTTTTTCACTACCCAAAAGTATGGATTATTGCGTTAATAACCAAATATTTTACTTCAATCTTTTCAATCCCCCAAAACAGCTCGAACAACAAACACTTATTAATCAAACATTTAATCCACAAGCGAGCAATACATACGCCCAAACGGACGATAAAACATTCGTTTTACCGTATTTGCCGGTCGAAATGCAGCAAAACAGTGCAGAAAAATATGCCCCGAAGGCCGCATTAAACTTGTTTCAGAACTGCCGGGAACACCGATTCAATTGCAAAACTTCAGATCGTCCTCCGCAACGATCACCCCGACATCCTTCCTCTCTCCCGAGGACAAAACGACCTCTTTAAACGTATTCAACTCTTTTTCAGGACGCGAAATGCCGGCCACGGAATTATTCCTTTACGAGCGTTTCAGCCGTATAGTCTTCATCGCGGGCGGCTTTCTCCAATAACCTGGTTTGATACTCGGATTTGACTTTCAGAATGATTTGCTGGATGTACTTGCGGTCGGGACACTTGGGTTTAGGCTCGTTGCGGTCGAAATCCCAGTTAGACGGATGCACCGACACGCCTAAACTCTTCATCGTCCGTTTGCGGTCTTTCGTAATGCGCAACATGAGCGGATGTTCCCCGTTGGCGAGGGTCTTGCTTTTGAAACAAATAACTGAAATAGTGGCGTCCATAGCCTTTTGGCGGTTTACACCACGGTTTACACAGACCGTGTAAACCAACGTAAAAACGGGGTCAAAAGCCACGAATAAAGTCAACCGCCAACGAACGAAAAGGCCCAGCAATCATCAGATTACCAAGCCTTTCCATCAGTCGGGGTGACTGGATTCGAACCAGCGACCACACGCCCCCCAGACGTGTACTCTAAAACGCAATAATAAACTAATTATCAATCAATTACAGCGACAAAAATAGATACGGTTGACTTGTTGGTTGATTCGATAGTCAATCATGGTTAAACAATTAGTGAATTGGAACGGACCAACCTTGCAACTATCAAAGTCTGTCCTTGCTCTGCTAACAGAAAATCGGCGAAAAATTTTCCCCTCTCGCCGTTCGTCTGTTTTCAGTAATTTTCAGTAGCTTTGATTTCTATAAAGAAAAATCCTCGACCATATGGCCGAGGATATATCTTGTTATATAAACTGCTCTAAATACTTTTCTTTGAATCCAGTCAGCGGGAAACGAAACTCTTTCTGCTTGCCCTCTAATGATGTGTAGCCAAATACGACTGCATCGCTCTTGATATGGGTTTCAAACAAATTGAGGGTGTAATTGGACTTGGGAAATGTTATAAGGTTGGGCCATGGAAGCACGAGAATCCCTGCTTTTCAATCTTGCGGGTCTAACCGAAAGGAGAATCCTGCTATGTCCTGCCCTCGTTTGCGGAATCAAATTGACATATCCTTTTCAGGGGCAATGTCGAGTTCTAAATAATAAGTGAATTTCAATGGTGTAGGTTCGGCTGTTTTGCGTCCTACAAATAGGCAGACATTACAATCCCGTGCGTAAGTTACGGCTTTAGCAACATAGGAGTACTGAATATCATCGACAGTCTCGGTCTTTGCTTCTCAATCAATTTTTGGTGTTTTATACATTTTAGCTAAAATTTATGTTGTTATTAAATCTTTGATTATGATGTAAATATACGAAAAATTTGTGACTTATGCAAGTAAAATAGAAAGGACAAACTTGTGCAGAGGGTCTATAAGTTAACCCTTTTGCACAAGTCTGTCCTCTAATCAATATTAAGATAAAACTATTCCAGTCTATCAGCGAATCGAGTTATAAAATCTATGATTTCCAACATCGTCAGTTCTTTGAATAGGGGATTTATCGCAATAAAATCCTCACGGCAAACGGTTGCTAAATTCAATCCATTCTTTCGAATTATTGATTTCACCCTTTTCGACATCAAATGCGAGCTGTCTGAATCAAGGGATATATTGAATTTATTTGCCAGATAATTGGTCGTAGCTCTTATTGTTTTATCTCCTACACCTCGAATCTTCAAATGACAGAGTTCGTCATAAATTTGATTAAAAGTTTTTGCTTTCTGAAACTTCCAGCAATTTCGTTTTATCGTTTGTTCCCATTGTGCCCATATTTCATTAGGAATCTGTCGAAATGGTTTCTGTGTCTCGGGTTTATATGTGGTAATTCGTTTATATTCTATTTGAAATGACGGTCTATATCGGGTAATATATTCTGCAATTAATGGATTTGCATTTCCTAAACACATCATAACTGTTTCAAATTTATTCATCTAATCCAGAAATGCTTGCAAAGTTATTCCAGCCACTTTGGGCTTTATAGGCATCGGCACAACCCGAAGGCACTTTCAGTACAGAATAAGGATTT
>ERZ773225.666-NODE-666-length-48405-cov-5.981200_pt1 | contig 48405 bp, 46 predicted proteins | sample MGYA00580993_ERZ773225 | MGnify/ENA primary metagenome ERZ773225 (study PRJEB29015, sample SAMEA2737748) | human gut metagenome | biome: human gut; feature: human-associated habitat; material: faeces | place: China | collected 2012 ...
ACCGCCTCTGCTCTGGTGGCTGACGCCGCTCCTTACAAGGACGTTCCCACCAACAACACCTTCGCTGGCTACATCGCTTACTGCCAGAAGGAAGGCATCATCTCCGGTTACGCTGACGGCACCTTCAAGCCCGGCAACACCCTGACCGGCTATGCTTTCATGAAGATGCTGCTGGGCGCTCTGGGCTATGACTCTGCCATCGAGGGCTACACCGGCGCCAACTGGTCCATCGCTGTTGCCAAGCAGGCCATCAACGCCGGTCTGAACAACAGCCTGAAGGGCAGCTTCAACGGCGTCAAGGCTGTGACCCGTGAAGAGGCTTGCCTGTATGCCTTCAACACCCTGAAGGCTACCATGGTCGAGTATGACAACCGCATCGTTGTCGGCGAGGGCAGCTCCGCTGTTGCCATCTCCGGCGTCCGCAAGGACCTGACCTGGAACAAGGGCACCCTGAACGACGGCAAGATCAAGAAGGACGGCTATGTCCAGTTCGGCGAGCAGTACTTCGAGAAGCTGGTCCGCACCGACGATACCGACGACTTCGGCCGTCCCGCTGTGACTTGGATCAACAACAAGACCGAGGTCGGCACCTATGTGGACTACACCACTCTGGTTTCTTCCTACACCGCTAAGGTCAAGGGCGGCGAGGTCTATAACGACATCGGTTCTGCCGCTGCCAAGTTCGACGAAGTGACCTACTATGTCGACGGCAAGGTCCAGCCCGCTTCCGTCGTCACCGATCTGATGTCCGACGTGAAGAAGAGCAACAAGGACACCTTCGGTGCTTCCGGCAAGGGCGTTCTGACCGAGGTCTATGTTGACACCGACGAGGAGACCATCGATGTTGTGATTATCAACACCTACATCGCTGACGTTACCGCTGACTACAACGACAAGAAGGAATACCTGTCTGTTGAAGTCAAGCAGTACACCGGCGCTCCCACCAAGGTCTATCTGGACGACGTGGCCGGCATTGAAAAGTACAAGGAAGACGATGTCATCCTGGTTCAGATCGCCGATGGCGTGATCCTGAATGTGATCGATCCCAAGACCGTTGAGGATGCTGCCATCTCCAAGTTCGCTACTGACGACTATGTGGTCACCGGCGGCGACCAGTACGACTTCGCTAAGAAGATCAATCGTTACGACAACGTCCTGAATGAGTACAACAAGGACGCTCTGGACGACAAGACCTATGATATCTATGTCGACCAGTACGGCTATGCCATCGGCATCAAGCTGCACTCCGGCACGGATAAGTATCTGTTCCTGGCCGGCTACGACAAGGTGAACTCCAACCTGACCCTGAAGACCGCTGAGGCACAGGTCATCTTCATGGACGGCACCATGTCCAAGGTCGAGATCGACTTCAACGAGACCAACAAGAAGCTTGGTTCCGGTAATACTCTGGCCAAGGCTGGTGACGCCAACCGCAACACTTGGTTCAAGTACACTGAGGACGACGGCGTGTACACCCTGACTGCTGTGGCCGACCAGATCGTGGTCGCTTACGGCAAGGACAGCAATGCCAAGAAGAGCATCAACTGCGAGAACGCCCGCGTGACCGATGGCAGCAAGTATGCCTGGGGCAACGACGACTCCGTTTACATCACTGTCAACACCGATAAGGTCGACAAGGACGGCCACGATACTCCTTACGATGTCAAGAAGGGCATCTCCGAGGTGGACGCTGTCTACACCGGCGTGCAGGATGTGGATCTGATTCTGGACAAGAATTCTCCCTTCGAGTCCTCTGGTGAGAAGCACGTTATCTACGCTCTGTATGATACCGAGGACAAGTACATCGACGCTGCCATCGTTCTGGGCGAGTCCAACGATGACAACAGCAAGGGCTATGCCTATGCTCTGAAGGGCGCCAAGAGCGAGTCCTTCAAGGACGGCGATTACTATTGGGACTTCGACGCTGCCGTGGGCGGCAAGGTCGAGACCCTGACCGTGAAGACCAAGTACACCGACGTCATTGATACCATCCAGAACGTGATCGTTGACGAGGACGATAGCACCACTTATGGTGTCAAGGGCCTGCTGAAGCTGACCTACGATAAGGACGGCTATGTGACCAACGCTGTGGTGGTCGACAACTCCAAGTCCGATATCTATGGCGACGCTGACTTCAGCGCTTCCAAGGACATCAACCCTGATAAATTCAAGGCTTACGAGGTCAATCATACCATTGAGAAGGATCTGGTCTGCACCGGCCGTACTCTGTACGCTTCTACCAAGGACGTTGGCCTGACTCTGGCTTCCGGCGCTCCCGTGGTCGTGGTTCAGATCGTTCAGGACGAGGATGGCGACCTGGATCGCTCCATCGAGGAGTACAGCACCATCTCTGCCGCTCTGAACGCGCTCAAGAACGAGGGCAAGGGCTTCAAGGGCACCATCGCTGCCGACCTGAACGACAAGGGTACTGCCGAGTGGATCGTCATCTCCAGCAGCGTTGTTGTTCCTTATGAGAAGAAGACCTCTTCTTCCGACAGCACCAAGGCTGGCAAGCTGGACGTGACCACTGTTGAGTATGCTTCCGGCGCTTACAATGTGACCGCTACCGTGACCAAGGAGCTGAAGGGTGTTAAGAGCTACACCGTGAAGCTGACCACCGTCAACGGCGCTGTCATCGCTGAGAAGTCCGCCGATGTCACTGGTACCGGCGACTACGCTGTCAAGGATACTGCGACTGTCACCCTGACCAGCGCTCAGAAGAAGGCCGAAGAGGCTAATGTCGAGTTCACCTTCTTCGATAAGGACGGCAACGTTCTGGCTTCTGCCTCCGGCCTGTTCGCTCTGTAAGAACGAATAAGCGCCTCTGCTGATGCAGAATAGAATTCCCCCGGACGAAAGTCCGGGGGAATTTTTTTACTTTGCGGAAATATCCAGCAAAGCAACCAGATGATAATGGGTGCCGTTGTAGTTTGCCACCTCTGACGGCTGGGCCGATGCTTTCCAGGTCACCGTATTCCCTGTCCATGTCAGCTTGGGGGAAAATTGATCGCTGCCGCACAGGCACATGGCGGTGGAGCAGCCGCGGATAAATCGCTGCGCGTGGTCTCCGCCGTCTTCCGGGCTGATAAAGATGATCAGGGGCTTGCCCGGAAAGGTGCGGGTCATGGTCAGCTTGCCGTTGCCGGTATAAGTCTCATAGTAGATCCCACAATTTCCGCAGTTTTTCAGCGCGGCCAGCGCCTCCGTGGCTCCGTCGGCGTTGCTTTTCAGCGCCGTGTCGATCTTGTCCCAGTTGTCATTGAACTCCGTGTGCAGGATGCGGTCCCCGCCGTCCCATCGCTTCAGACCGTAATTGCTTGTGTTTTCCATACAATTCCTCCTTGTTATGCAGCCGTAACGAATTGCGTCCGCCATATTCGCCTCCGTTGCCCGTGGAAAAAAGCTGCACGAAGCCGTGCAACAACCGCTTTTTCTCCTAAAACATGACAAAAAAAGCCCCGAAGGAAAACCTTCGGGGCTTTTTCAGTCGATTGATTCGATTCAGCTGCTTTTAGTCGGTGACGTAGGGCAGCAGAGCGATCTGACGGGCACGCTTGATGGCCTCAGTCAGCTCACGCTGATGCATGGCGCAGGTGCCGGTGGTCCGACGGGGCAGGATCTTGGAACGCTCAGAAATGAAACGACGCAGCTTGGCGGCGTCCTTATAATCAATGCACTCGCACTTCTCGGCGCAGAACTGGCAGACCTTACGGCGCTTGTTGCCGCGTGCGGGACGGGCGGGACGAGCTTCACGATCGAAAGCCATGATTGCTTCCTCCTTATAGTAATATCAGAACGGCAGTTCGCCGTCATCCTCGCCGATCTCGGCGAAGTCAGAGCCGCTGGCGCTGAAATTGCTGGGAGCGGCGCTGTGGGAAGCGGGGGCGGGCGCATAACCGGGATTGTAGCCGGAATTGTCGCCGCCGTCGCGCTTGGAATCCCCGAAATACACATTGTCGGCCACGACCTCGGCACTGCGGCGCTTGCCGCCGTCCTTGTCGGTCCAGTCCCGGATCTGCAGGCGGCCCTCCACCACGGCCATGCGGCCCTTGGTGAAGTACTTGCTCACAAATTCGGCGGTGTTGCGCCAGGCCACGATGTCGATGAAGTCCGTTTCCTTTTCGCCGGACTGGGACTTGAAGTCCCGGTCAACAGCCAGAGAGAAGGACGTCACCGCCGTACCGCTGCCGGTGCGCCGGAGCTCGGGGTCACGGGTCAGGCGACCCATGAGAATGATTCGATTCAGCATGTGCTGCTCCTTTACTCGCCCTTGCAGACGATCAGGGAACGCATGACGCCCTCGGCGATCCGCAGCTTACGATCCAGTTCGCGGGGGAATGCCGGGCCGCTGACGAAGGTCATGAGCACATAGTAGCCCTCGGTCTTGTAGTTGATGGGATAAGCCAGCTTGCGGTTGCCCCACTCCTCAACCACGACGTCAGAGCCGTTCTGCTCGGCCAGGGACTTGAAGTTCGCAACCTGAGCGGCGATAGCCTCCTCACCCTGTGCAGGGTCGAGCACATAGACGACCTCGTAATTGGCAGTAATCTTTGCCATATTTGCACCTCCTTTTGGACAAATGGCCCTCATTCTCAGATGAGAGCAAGGATTTACTTACATATTGCAAGCCTTATCATTATATCCGAAATACAGCAAATGTCAAGGAAAATATTGAATTTTTTCGAAAAAATCCGAATTGATGTAACTTTCCCCGGGAAAACGGTTAAAAAAAGCGGTAGGCCCCGGAAATCCGGGGCCTTGTTCCGCTCAACCGCTCAAATATTCGTTGGGGTCTACGGCCTTGCCGTCCTTGGTGACGGCGAAGTGCAGATGGGGCTGTCCGGACTCCGCCGCTGCGGTGGTCCCCACCGCGCCGATGATCTGCCCGGCGGACACCGGGTCCCCGGCCTCCACGTTGGGCTTGGCCTGGAGATTGGCATAGGTGGTCTGATAGCCGTTGTCATGCTCCAGCACCACGGTGGTGCCCATCAGGGGATCGTCCGTCACCGACATCACCGCCCCTGCGGAGGCCGCCAGTACCGTGGTTCCCTGCTGGGCGGCGATGTCCACGCCGTTGTGGGTACGCCAATCTCCCAAAGTAGGACTGTATACCAGCTCCTCCATGGAAAAAGCCGTCAGCACATCCCCCCGCAGCGGCGTCACCACCAGACGGGGTGCTTCCGCCGCCACAGGCGTGTGATCCACCTCCACCTCCGGCAGCTCCTTGGTTTCCTTGGGCGGGACCGGCACCGGCGCCGGCTCCAAAGTCTCCACTGTCGGAAGTCGCGCCTCCGGCATTTCCACCGGCTGCGACACGGGGACCTGAGGCGTCACCGCCTGCTGGGGCAGCGGGTCCTCCCGGTCCTGCAGCAGGACCCAGCCGCACACCCCCACCACCAGCAGGCACACCGCCAGCGTGCCGTAAAAGCCAATGCCCGAAAGTACGTTTTTCACCTTGTTTTCCATACAATACCTCCCTTCCTGTTCATAGGTACGGAAGGAGTATGGTCAAAAAATCCAAAGCCTATACCAAACCCGGCAATTTTCCACTGTCAGCGGCGCGGAAATGAGAAAAAGCTTTTTTTCTCCGATGCGATGTGGTATAGTTGGGAACGTACACAGAACTTCGCGTGGGAGGGGATCTCATGAACTACACCGGAAGCATGATCCTGTTTATTTTTCTCGTCCAGTTGGCGGCGTACACCCTCAAGTGGCTCATTGGGTTCGGGAATCCCCTGATCTCCGCACCGCTGCTGGCCATGCGGCTGGACAACACCCTGATCACACCGGGCAGTCTGCTGCCGGACCTGGTCATCAACGGTCGGATCACTTGGCAAAACCGGAACAACTTCCGCTGGCGGGCCATCCTTCCCCTGCTGCTGGCCATGGTGGCCGGGGTGGTCCCCGGGACCTGGCTGCTGCGCTTCTCCCTGCCTTGGATCATCAAAACGGTTTTGGGCGGCGTTGTGGTATTTCTGGGACTGGAAATGGCCACCCGCCGGCTGCGCCCCGTCCGCCCGGACCGTCGGGAGATCCCGTGGCTGCGGTATCTGGTGGCCTTCTTCTCCGGTATGTGTGCGGGGCTGTTCGGCATCAATATGTTTCTGGTAGCCTACCTTCAGCGCACCGCCAAGGATTACGATGAATTCAAGGGCAGCATTTGCTTCCTCTTTCTGGGTGAAAACCTGTTCCGCACCGGGCTGTATCTCTGCACCGGGCTCCTGAACCGCTCCTCCCTGTGCTTCAGCCTTATCTCGCTGGCCGCCGCCTTCTGCGCCGCCCGGCTGGCCCGGCTCCTCTCCCCTCACATCAGCGGAGAGCGGCTGCAAAAGCTGTCCATCGTGTTTTTCCTGCTGGGCGGCGTCAGCATCATTGTGAAATCCATTTTGCTGCATACATAAGAAACGCTCCCGCACCTTTTCGGTGCGGGAGTGTTTTTATCTCAAATCCGGAACAGCCGCTTGCCGTTCTCCCATGTCGCGCGGGTCATTTCCTCCGCCGTCACGCCCTTCCACTCCGCCAGTTTTTCGATCACATAGGGGAGATACCGGCTGTCATTCCGCTTGCCCCGCATGGGTACCGGAGCCATATAGGGAGCGTCCGTCTCCACCACGATCCGCTCCAGCGGCGTCACCGCCGCCACCTCCGGGGCCCGCTTGGCGTTTTTATAGGTGATGGGGCCGTCAAAGCCCAGATACCACCCCCGCTTCAGCAGCTCCGCTGCCATCTCCGGTGAGCCGGAAAAGCAGTGGAACACGCCGGTGACGGTGGGAAATTCCTTGATGATGGCAAGGCAGTCCCCGTGGGCTTCCCGATCATGGACGATCACCGGCAGATCCAGCTCCGCCGCCAGTGCCAGCTGCTTGCGGAATACCGTCTGCTGAAACGCTCTGGGCGGATTGTCCTCCCAGTAGTAGTCCAGTCCGATCTCCCCGATGGCCACCACCTTGGGCCGCTCCAAAAGCTGCCGCAGCTCCGTCAGGTCGCTGTCCTGAAAGCCGTCGCAGTCCTCCGGGTGGACGCCCACGGCGGCGTACACATGCGGGTACCGTTCCGCCAGCTCTGCCGCCGCACGGGAGGAGGGCAGGTCGCATCCCGGGTCCAGCACCAGCCCCACGCCGACCCCCGGCATGGCGGAAAGGAGCGCATCCCGGTCGCTGTCAAAGCGGTCCGCGTCATAATGGGCATGGGTATCAAAAATCGGCATAATCCTCTACCTCGTTCGTTTTTTGTTCCAGTATACACGGAAAGCGGCCGTTTGAAAAGAAAAACCGTGGGAGGACCCACGGTTTTCCGAAGTTCATTCTGTTGGCTCCTTGGGCAGCGTCACCGTGATCACGGTTCCCTTCCCCGGCTGGCTTTCCAGCCGGAGGGTACCGTGGTGATACGCTACGGCGTGTTTCACGATGGACAGCCCCAGCCCCGTGCCACCAATGGCCCGGGAATGGCTCTTATCCACCCGGTAAAACCGCTCAAAGACCCGGCTCTGATCCCCCTCCGGGATGCCGATGCCGGTATCCCGAACCAAGAGGGTCACGTCCCGATCCGTTTCCGCCACCTCTACGGTGACGCTTCCGCCGGGGACGTTGTACTTCACGGCGTTCTCGCAGAGGTTTCGGGCGATCTCGTACAGCAGTCGCCGAACGCCGAAAACCGTTCCGGCGATGCCGGTCACGGAAATGTGCACCGCTTGTGCCGCCGCCTGTGCTGTCAGAGAGCGGGCCGCCTCCTGCGCCAACTCCAAAACGGATACCTGCTCATGGGGCAACGCACCGCCCTCGTCCAACTGGGACAGGCGGAGAATATCGTTGATCAGCGCCACCAGCCGGTCCGCCTCCTGATGGATACGGTTCAGGAACCGAGGCTGATCCTCCGGCTTCACCAGACCGTTTTCCAGCAATTCCGCGCTGCCGATAATGGACTGCAAGGGCGTTTTCAGTTCGTGAGACACGTTGGCGGTGAACTCCCGCCGCATCCGCTCGGCTTCCGCCTGCTCCGTCACATCAAAGGCCAGCAAAACCGTACCAAGCACCTTGCCGTTGGATTCGATACGGCTGAAATCAAGCTGGTATTCCCGGCCTCGCCGCTCGGCCCGCAGCTGACTGTGCCCGGTCTCGGCGGCGTCATGGATGGCGGCGGTCAGGTCCGGATGGCGATCCACTGTCAAGAAATCCTGTCCTACGCAGGTACCGTCCGCATGAAACAGTGCTTGGGCCGCCGGATTGATGCTGAGGATGCGCCCGCTGTGGTCCAGCAGCACCAGACCTTCCCGCATACTGCCGGTGATCTGTTCAAATTCGTCCTGTCGCTGCCGGAGGTCTCTGGTCCGATGGCGGATCTCCTGCTGCTGGGCGTAGACCCGCCCCAACAGCGGAGACAGCTCCTCATAGGCGTTGTTGTCCAGCGGGTGCTCCAGATCCAGCCGGTTCAGCGGCTCCACCACCCGTCGGGCCGCCCGGCTCGCCAAGAGTGCGGAAAGTCCCACCGCCAACAGCGCCACCACGATGACGGCGTGGAGCATCCCAAGAACCAGCATCCATACCGTTTTCTGACTGCCGGAAATGCGGAGCACAGAGCCGTCCGTCAGGCGCACCGCCTGATAGAGCATCTTTTCCGTCAGCGTCTCGGAATAGCGGGCGCTGCTGCCGCTGCCGCCGGTGAGCGCCTCCCGGATCTCCTCCCGCTGGCCATGATTTTCCATGGGCTGCGTATCCGTTCGGGTGTCATACAGCACTGTGCCGTCCGATGCCACCCAGGTCAGCCGATCTGCCGTGTCCCGGACGCGGGCCAGATAGTCCGCGCCGTCCGCTTCCACCGCCGCCGCAGCCAGTGTCAGTTCTGTCTGAAGCTGCTGTTCCCGCACCGTGCCGAAATAGGTGTAAAGGCAGCCGGTGATCACCAGCAGCGATGCCAGCAGCACCGTCAGTGACGCCGCCAGAGTCGAACGAAAGATCTTCCCGGTCATAGGCCGGTCTCCATGCGGTAGCCCACGTTCCGAACGGTCTCGATCAGCTTGCCGTAGGCCCCTAACTTCTGCCGCAGGGTACGGATGTGCATATCCAGTGTGCGGCTGTCATCCATGTACTCCATATTCCACACCTGTGTGAATAGCTGTTCTCTGGCGAATGCCATTCCCGGATGGGACAGAAACAGCCGCAAAAGCTCAAACTCCTTATAAGTGAGCTGGAGCCGCTGGCCGTCCGCCGTCACGGTGCGGCAGTCCAGGTCCATAGAAAGGCCTCCGGCAGAGAGCACATGGCCCGTGTCAGCGGGATGACACCGCCGCAGCACCGCCTTCACCCGGGAAACCATCTCCATGACGCCGAAGGGCTTCACCAGATAGTCATCGGCCCCTAAGTCCAGACTTTGAATTTTGTCGTATTCCGCGCCCTTGGCCGTGGCCATAATGACGGGGATGTCCCGCAAGGCCGGTGCGGCCTTCATCTTTTTCAGCAGAGACACACCGTCCTCCCCCGGCAGCATCACATCCAGCAGGACCAGCTCCGGCGTTTCCGTCTGCAGCGCCTCCCAGAAGGATGCTCCATCGTCAAAGCCTCTGGCCTCAAAGCCGGTGGATGTCAGGGCGTACAGCTCAATATCCCGGATACTGGCGTCGTCCTCCACGCACCAGATCATAGCAATCTCCTTATGTCAGTGTGATTTCGTCCTTGTGGGTCCCGGTCACGGAGTAAATGACCCACTCGGCAATGTTCGTGGCGTGATCGCCGATGCGCTCGTAGTACTTGGCGATCATCAGCAGGTCCAGGGCGTATTCGCCGTCTGCCGGGTCCGCCGCGATCTTTCCGATCAGGCTCTGCTTGACCCGGGCAAACTGCTCGTCCACAACGTCATCCGCCGCGATGACCTTTTTCGCCAGTATTATATCACATTTTACATAGGCGTCTACGCTTTCCGTGACCATTTGAATGACTGCTTCCGCCATTTTTTTCAAAAGGGCGTCGTTTTCCGCCTGGCGGCCGCCTAAAAAGCCCACGATCTCCGCAATATCCTCCGCCTGATCGCCGATGCGTTCCATGTCGGTGATCATCTTCAATGCGGCGGAGATCTGCCGCAGATCCCGGGCCACCGGCTGCTGCCGCAAAAGCAGCTTCAGGCAGAGGTTTTCGATCTCCCGCTCCTTGTGGTCGATCTCGCTGTCCAGAGGAGCTACCTTGGAGGCCAGCGCCGTGTCCCCCTCCGTCAGCGCCTGAGAGGACAGGGCGATGACCTCCTCGCACAGCGCCCCCATCTCGATCATCTCGTGGTTGAGCTGCAAAAGCTGTTCGTCGAATTTATTGCGCATCTTACCCAAACCTCCCGGTGATGTAATCCTCCGTCCGTTTGTCGGCGGGGGTGGAAAACAGCTGCTCCGTCTTGCCGAACTCCACCAGCTCCCCCAGCAGGAAAAAGGCGGTGTTGTCGGAAATACGGGCGGCCTGCTGCATATTGTGGGTCACCATGACCACGGTGTACTGGCTTTTCAGCTCCGCCGCCAGATCCTCAATTTTAGAGGTGGAGATGGGATCCAGAGCGCTGGTGGATTCGTCCATCAGCAGCACCTCCGGCTCCACCGCCAAAGCCCGGGCGATGCACAGCCGCTGCTGCTGACCGCCGGAAAGCCCCAAGGCGCTTTTCTTCAGCCGGTCCTTTACCTCGTCCCAGATAGCGGCGGAACGCAGAGAGTTCTCCACGATCTCGTCCAGCTTCACCCGGTTTCGGATGCCGTGGGTCCGGGGGCCGTAGGCCACGTTATCGTAAATGCTCATAGGGAATGGGTTGGCCTTCTGAAACACCATGCCGATCTGCTTGCGGAGCCATGTGGGGTCCACAGAGCTGCCGTAGAGATCCTGTCCGTGGAAATCCACCTCGCCGCTGAGCTTCACGCCGGGGATCAGGTCGTTCATCCGGTTCAGCGTCCGCAGAAAGGTGGATTTGCCGCAGCCGGAGGGGCCGATAAAGGCGGTGATCTCGTGCTCAGGAATGGCGATGGATACATCGTGAAGGGCATGGTTCGGGCCATACCAGAGATTCAGTTTTTTTGCTTCCAAAATCGGTTCCATAGGGTCTCCTCAATTCTTTTTCAGCTTCCGCCCCAGAAACACGGCGGAGAGGTTGATAAGCAGGGTCAACAGCATCAGAATGGTGGCAATGGAGAAGGCCGCCGCCGTCTCGCCCCGTTCGTTGGCGTAGACATACAAAGCCACCGTCAGCGTGGCGGAGGAGGAATGAAGGGCCGTAAAAAAATCGTTGAGCACCAGACCGAAGCCGGCGGTGTACAGCAGCGCCGCACTTTCCCCCACGATCCGGCCCACGGCCAAAATGCAGCCGGTGACGATGCCGTCGATGGCGTTGGACAGCACCACGGTACGGACCATGCGCCACTTTCCGGCTCCTAAGCCCAAGGCCCCCTCCCGGTAGGACTGGGGCACGGTTTTCAAACTCTCCTGCGTGGTGCGAAGAATGGTGGGCAGGATCATCACCACCAAGGTCAGCCCGCCCGCCAGCACGCCTGCCTGCAAATTCATTTTCTGCACGAAAAACAGCATACCGACAAGGCCGAAGATAATGGAGGGGATTCCCGTCAGGGTCTCGGCAGCGAACTCAATGAGGCTCACCAGCCGCCGGTTTTCCGCATACTCCGTCAAATAGATGGCGGCCCCCACGCCCAAGGGCAGAACGATGACCATGGCCACCAGAATAATATACAATGTGTTGAGAATATTCGGTAAAATACCGATCGTATTCTTAATATAGCTGGTCTGTCCGGACAGCAGCTCCCAGGTCAGTCCCGGGATCCCCCGGCAGAAAATGTAGCCGATCAAAAACACCAGCAGCGCGCAGGTCAGTCCGGCGCATAGCCACACCAGCGCACGCATCCCCCAGTTGTAGACCCGACGGCGAAGGGATAAGGTTTGTCCGTTCATGTCAGCCCTCCTTCCGGTTCTTGACGCACACGTTCAGGAACACGTTGATGAGCATGATAAAGAGGAACAGCACCAGACCGATGGAGTAAAGCGCCTGCTGATACAGGCTTCCCACGCTGGCATAGGCCATGCCGGAGACGATGCCGGTGGTAAGGAACCGCACCGGGGTGAAAAGTCCCGGCATGTTGGACACGTTGCCCGCCACCATGATGATGGCCATGGCCTCGCCGATGGCCCGGCCCACGCCCAGCACCACCGCGGTAGCCACACCGCTGCGGGCGGCATGAAGGCTGACCCGGAAATAGGTCTCCATCTCCGCCGCGCCCAAGGCGAGACTGGCCTCCTCGTACTCCTTTGGAACGGCCCGGAGCGCCGTTTCCGACACGTTGATGATAGAGGGCAGGATCATAATGGCCAGCACAATGATGGCCGCTAGCAGGCAGGCGCCGGAGCCCAGATTGAACCCCTTCTGAATGGCGGGCACCAGCACGATCATGCCCACCAGGCCGTACACCACGGAGGGAATGCCCGCCAGCAGCTGTACCGCCGTGCGGATCACCGCCGCCAGCTTCGGCGGGGCCACCTTCGCCAGAAATACAGCAGTCAGCAGTCCCACAGGAACGCCGATGACGATGGCCCCGGCAGTGCCGTAAACAGAGGTCAGAATAAAGGGCAGAATTCCGTACTGTGCGCCGGTGGTGGTGTTGGTGGGGTCCCAGACCTTGCCCAGCAGGAATTGAAACAGGCCGATCTGCCGAATGGCGGGCAGGCCGGAGAGAATGAGATAAATGCTGATGAGCAGCACAAAGGCCACCGCCACGATGCCGCACAGCAGAAAAATCAAATGGACGATCTGCTCCACGGTTTTGCGGGCGCGGTAGCTGCTCCGCTCCGGTGTATGCGGGGGATTTGTAATGCTTTCCACCGCGTTGACGGCGGTCAGAATTGCGTCAGAGTCCATGTCTGGCTCCTTTCTCGGTTTTACAGGAAGCGCCTCCACCTACGGTGATAGATGGAGGCGGGCTTGTCATGTTGTGGGAAGGAAGGGTGTGGGAGGAACCCTGTGGGGGTCCTCCCCACTTCTTTGATCGAACAGATCTTAGGCGATGTACGAGATCCGCGCCGATTGCTCCCTTATTTCGCGACCGGCACTGCGCCAGCAGCCTTGATTAGCTGGCTGGCAGCGGAAGAGGTAGCGTAGTCGAAGAATGCCTGAGCTGCGGGAGACAGGGTCTCGCCGGTCTTGGTCACCAGCACGAAGGGCCGCTGAATGGCGTAGCTGCCGTTCAGAACAGTTTCCTCCGTGCAGGCCACACCGCCTACGGTGACGGCCTTGACGGTGTTCTTACCCTCCACAGCGGAGAGGGACGCATAGCCGATGGCGTTGGGGTTGCCAGCAACAGCCTCGATGACGCCGCCGGTAGAGGTCAATTCCTGATCCAGCTTGCAGGCATCCTTGGTGCCGGTGATGGACTCGAAGCCGTCCCGGGTGCCGCTGCCCGCCTCACGGCCGATGCAGGAGATGGTACCGGCATCGCCGCCCACCTCGCTCCAGTCGGTGATCTCACCGGTGAAGATCTTGCCGATCTGCTCCACCGTCAGATTCTCCACCTTGCTGTCGGCATTGACGATGACGGCGATGCCGTCCAGCGCCACGACGGTCTCGGTCAGACCGCCGGCCTTCTCCTCGTCCTTCAGGGCGCGGGAGGCAAGGCCGATGTCGGCGCTGCCGTTGCTGGCAGCCTCAATGCCTGCGCCGGAGCCGGTGGGATCATAGGTGACGGTGACGCCGCTGTTGTCGGCCATGAACTGCTCACTCAGAGCGCCGATGACCTTTTCCATAGAGGTGGAGCCGTTGGTGGACACGCTGCCGGAGAGGGTGGCGGGAGCCTCCGTCTGCGCGCTGTTGTCAGTGTTGGTATCGGCGGGCGTTTCCGTCTTGGAGCCGCAGCCGGTGAGGGCCGTCAGGCTCAAGGCCAGGGTCAAAATCAATGCAAGTGTCTTTTTCATGTTTGTCTTCCTTTTTTATTTGATATTTGGGTTTTTCCCTTTTCACACTTATCAGTGTACCGGCTGTATGTAAAAGGCAAAAGACAAACCATGTAAAATCCATGTCAAATCGTTCTGCAAATCACTTCTCTGCTGAAAAAAGCAGAGGAAAAGCGTCTTTCCGCAGTGCGGAAAGACGCTTTTTGAAGCACAAACAGTCGATTCGGTTATCGCTGACCCTTGTCATAGGGAATGCCCTCCGCTTTGGGCGCGCGGGAATTCTTGGAGGTAAAGGCCAGCACGATCAGGGAGATGATGTAGGGCAGCATATTGTAAACGGAACTGGGAAGGTTCATGGCCTTCAGGAAGGCAAAGCCGGTGTAGACGTTGCCCAAGGCCCGGAAGAAGCCGAACAGCAGCGCTGCCAGCGCGATGCGCTGAGGCTTCCACTGGCCGAAGATCATCACCGCCAGAGACAGGAAGCCGAAGCCCGCCACGCCGTACTCAAACCGCCACTCGGACACACCGGCGGTGATGAACACGATGCCGCCCAAGCCGCCCAAGAAACCGGAGATCAGCACACCGGCCCAGCGCATTTTATAGACGTTGATACCCACGCTGTCCGCCGCCTGAGGATGCTCGCCGCAAGCCATGAGCCGCAGGCCGAACCGTGTCTTGTACAGCAGCACATAGGAGGCTACCAGCAAAAGCGCCGTAATGAGCATGAACCAGCTGAACTCAAAGGAGCCGATGCTCACGGTAAATGCCTTTTTGGCACCGGCGTACTGAATGATGGAGGACACGTCATCGGGATTGGCCGCAGTGTTGATGGCCTTGACAATGACGGTGGCCCCGGCGGTGCCCAGCAGGTTCAAGGCTGTACCTACCAGCGTCTGATCCGCCTTGAAGTTGATACAGGCCACAGCCAGCAGGCAGGAATACACCATGCCCACCGCGGCGGAAACCAGCACCACTGCCAGGATCGTCACAAAATGAGAGCTGTTCTCTCCCAGATAGCGCATCGTCAGGGCACCGCCCAGAGCGCCCATGATCATGATGCCCTCCAGACCCAGATTGATCACGCCGGAGTGCTCGGAGAAGCAGCCGCCCAGAGCCACCAGGATCAGCACGGAGGCAAAGATCAGGGTATATTGCAGCAGCAAACTCATGCCTGATCGCCTCCTTTCCCGTTGGCCGCATCTTGTTCCGCGGCAGCCTTGGCCTTCAGAGCCGCCTTTTCCTCCCGTTTGGCAATGGAGCTGTTCATCACATGCTTCATGAACAGCACAAAGCCGCAGAGATAAATGATGATGGAAGAGATCAGATCGGAGATCTGCGCGCAGTACAGGGACTTATCCACATATGCGCCGCCAGCGGTGATGTGCTGGATGAAGAAGGACGCCAGCACCGTGCCCAGAGGATTCAGTCCCCCTAAGAAGGCGGCGGCAATGCCGTTGAAGCCCATGGCGGGAACGGAGGAGGTAGAGCACTGCCACTGCTCGTAGCCGGTGAGGTACAGCAGCGCCGCACCCATGCCGGCCAGCGCACCGGAGATCACCAGGCTCAGGATCACGTTCCGCTTTTCCGCCATGCCGCAGTATTTGGCGGCGTTGCGGTTGAAGCCGGTAGCCTTCAGCTCATAGCCGAATCTGGTCTTATCCAGTACGATCCAGATCAGAATCGCCATCACAATGGACAGGGGGATGGCCAGACCCACATACTGATTCTTGTTGAACAGCGCCCCCAATCCCAGAGAGGGCAGCACAGCAGAGGGGTTGTTGTTGGCCAGCACGATGGTGTAGGGGCTGGCGGCCTCTTTCACCGTGGTCAGCAGCATATTGGTCAGGTAGAGGACGATCCAGTTCAGCATGATGCCGGAGATGACCTCGTTGACGTTGCAATAGGACTTCAGCACACCGGAGATGGCCCCCAGCACCGCGCCGCCGGCCATAGCCACCAGCAGGCAAGGCAGCCAGCTCCAGCCCAAACCCAGCGCCGCGTACAGGCTCAGTGCCACGCCGAAGCAGTACTGGCCCGCAGCGCCGATGTTGAACAGCCCCACCTTATAGGCAAACAGGATGGACAGCGAGCACATCAGCAGCGGTGCGGTCTTGACCAGCGTGTTGCCCAGATATTTCAACTGGGAGGATGTCTTTTTATAGGTCAGGAAGTTTTTGACCACGGTGAGGATCGCCTCGCCGGCGCCAGCGGGATTGATGACCAGCAGCACGAGATAGCCGAGGAACAGACCCAGCACGATGCACAAAAGAGAGGCCAGCAGCGATTGGAAGCCGTTGCTCTTGAAAATATTCTTTTTCATGCCTTCACCTCGTCTCTCTTGGCGCCGGCCATGTAGAGGCCCAGCTCCTCCTGGGTGGTGGTTTTCGGGTCCAGCTCGCCCACGATCTCACCCTCGTACATCACAAGGATGCGGTCGGGTACATCCATGACCTCATCCAGTTCCAGACTCACCAGCAGCACCGCCTTGCCCTCGTCCCGCTGGGCGACCAGCTGACGGTGGATGTACTCAATGGCGCCAACGTCCAGACCGCGGGTGGGCTGGACTGCCACCAGCAGCTCCGGATCCTTGTCGATCTCCCGGGCCACGATGGCCTTCTGCTGGTTGCCGCCGGACATGGAGCGGGCAATGGTAACAGGGCCCTGACCGGAGCGCACGTCATACTGCTCGATCAGCCGCTCCGCGTAGCCGCGGATGTTCTTCCGCCGCAGGAAACCCGCCTTGTCGGTGAATTCCGGCTCAAAGTACCGCTGGAGTACCATGTTGTCCTCCAGAGAATAGTCCAGCACCAGACCGTGTTTATGCCGGTCCTCAGGGATGTGGCTCATGCCCATGGTGCTCCGCTTGCGGATGGAGGTGTGGGTGATGTCCTGCCCGCAGAGGAAAAGCTCGCCGGACACCAGCGGTTCCAGACCGGTCAGGCCGTAGACCAATTCCGTCTGGCCGTTGCCGTCGATACCCGCAATGCAGACGATCTCGCCCCGCCGCACCTGGAAGGACACATTCTTCACAGCGTTGTTCTTATGGACCTTGGAGGCCATGGTCATATTCTTGACCTCCAGCACCACGTCTCCCGGCTCCGCAGGCTTCTTTTCCACATGGAAATTGACGTTGCGGCCCACCATCATGGCGGACAGCTCCGCCGGGGTGGTGTCTTTCGTATTGACGGTGCCGATGTACTTGCCCTTGCGGAGCACGGTGCAGCGGTCCGCCACCGCCATGATCTCCGCCAGCTTGTGAGAGATAAAGAGGATGGACTTCCCCTCCGCCGCCAGATTCTTCATGATCTGCATCAGCTCGTCGATCTCCTGAGGCGTCAGCACGGCGGTGGGCTCGTCGAAGATCAGGATCTCATTGTCCCGGTACAGCATTTTCAGGATCTCGGTGCGCTGCTGCATACCCACGGTGATGTCCTCGATCAAAGCGTCCGGGTCCACATGGAGACCGTACTTCTCGCTGAGGGCCAGCACCTTTTCCCGGGCCTCCTTCTTCTGAAGGAAACCGTGCTTCGTAGGCTCCACGCCCATGATGATGTTGTCCAGCACCGTAAAGCAGTCCACCAGCTTGAAGTGCTGGTGCACCATGCCGATCCCCAAGTCATTGGCGTCATTGGGGTCCTTGATAGAGACCTCCTTGCCGTCCTTCTTGATTGTTCCCTCCTCCGGCTGATACAGGCCGAACAGCACGCTCATCAGCGTGGACTTGCCCGCACCGTTTTCGCCCAGCAGGGCATGGATCTCACCCTTTTTCAGCTGAAGGGTAATGTCATCATTGGCGATGATGCCTGGGAACCGCTTCGTAATGTGGAGCATTTCGATGGCGTAATTCGTTTCCAAGTCAAACCGCCCTCCTTCCGTTTTAATGGCCCGCCGCGAGGATCTTGCGGGGACGGAAACCATATTCATTTACCGGCAGCGGCATATTGCCCTCACATCCAGTATTACGTTCAGTATACTATAACTCCGCTCAAAAAGAAAGGCAAATCGACGGCCGGAATCATTTTTTTGAAGAGTGGTCTCCTCAGGGCGCTTCCATCGGGAGACTCGTCCGCTTTCCGCAAACTGTTCCCGAAAAAACTGCCAGCCGCTCCAACATCCGAAATGCCCCATTCCACCAGTGTGCCAATGGTTTTCCGTACCTCCTTCTTTTGACGGATAAAAAAGGAACGTCCGAAAGGACGTTCCTTTTCGCATATAGATTTGTGCTCTGCGCTTAGCCCTTGATAGCGCCCTGGTCCTCCACAGCGATCACGGTGGCGAAGTCAGAGGGAGTCTTGCTCACATCGTTGGAAACGGTGATCTTGCCGTCGAACATATCCTTCACCATGGCCTTGTAGTCATCCTGCGTGAAGCTGTCAGACCACTGAGTGCCCTCACCCATGGGGATCTGGACATAGTTCAGCTCGGGATCATCGCCGGACACCAGACCCAGAGTAGCGATCTTGCCCTTGTAAGCATCCCAGTTGCCGTTGACGATAACGTCAGTCAGGGTGTCATAGGTGGTGGGATACAGACCCTTCATAGCGGAGGTGACGGTCATGCCTTCCACGCCGGCGTAGCCAGCGATGACGCCAGCCTGGTCAACGTCCACGCCGATGACCTTGGCGCCAACCTTCTTGGCAGCGTCCACAGCGGAGGTGTAGATACCGCCGCCGCAGGCGAAGACGACCTCAGTGCCGCCGGCATACCAGGTATCCATCACAGCGGTGATATCGGCATCGCCGAAGAACTGACCGCCATAGACATAGTTCAGGCTCACATCAGTCAGGCCCAGATCGGCAGCAGCAGCGTCAACGCCCTGCACGAAGCCGTAGCCATAACGGACAACAGCGGGAACAGCCATGCCGCCCAGGAAGCCCAGGTTCTTGTAGCCCAGCTTCACAGCAGCGTAACCGGCCATGTAGCCGCACAGCTCTTCCTGGTACACGGCGCAGTACACGTTGCTCATATCAACGTACTCGCTCAGATCCCAGTTGTCGGGGGTGTAATCATAGGTTTTACCAGCCTTGGCCACAGCAGTTTCCAACAGGTCGCCGGCAGCCACGTCCAGAGCGATGAACTTCACGTCGGGGAACTCGGGAGCAGCTTCCACGATGGCGCCGCCGAAAGCGTAGCCGGGCATCACGATCACGTTGTAGCCCTCGTCCGCGGCCTTCTCGATCATAGCCACACGGTCGGCGGTGTTGTCGCCGACGGGCTTGAAGTAGTTGAACTCGATGTCGTTGTCCTCGGCAAACGCCTTGCAGGCCTCATAGGTGGTCTGGTTAAAGGACTGGTCGGTGATGTCACCGTAGTCGGTGATCATTGCGACCTTATAGGCGCCCTCGTTCTCAGCAGGCTGCTCGGTCTGGTCAGGTGCATCGGTCTTGGTATCGTCGGTCTTCTTATCGCCGCAGGCTACCAGGGACAGAGACATGACCAATGCCAGAGTCAAAGCAAGAAACTTCTTCATTGGAATCTACCTCTTTCATGTTTTCTCCTTTTAACGTCCGCTCCCGCTCTGAAACGCACCGTGCCGTGTTCCCCGGATGGATCACAGCCTATGTATGGCTTCGGAAGCCGGGTGCAAGCTCTTTAAAAGGGTCGACCTCAAGGGTCTATGTTATTATAACAATTTCACCCGGGCAATGCAATAAGAAACCCGAATTGTTTTCAATTTTGCCATATCTTTCACGCATAAAAGAACACCCCGCCCGGGATCGGGCGGGGTGTTCCCTTCAGGAAGCGTTAACAGTCTATCGGCCTCAGTCCGCCATCTTCACGGCGACTTCCAGCGCAATCTTCATCATGTTGGTGAACGTGTTCTGCCGGTCCGCCGGGGACAGCTCCTCCCCCGTCACCAGATTGTCGGAGATGGAGCAGATGGCCAGCGCCCGCTTGCCGGTGTAGGCAGCGTTGCAGTACAGGGCCGCCGCCTCCATCTCCACCGCCATGACGCCCATCTTCTGGAAGCGCATGTTCCGTCCGGCGGCATCGTAGAAGGTGTCGGAGGAATAGAGGTTTCCCACCGGCATCTTCACACCCAGTTCCTTGGCGCTTTCCACTGCCGCCATCAGCAGGTCGAAGTCCGCGATGGGGGCAAAGGTGCCGCCCAGCTCATACTGCTCTAAATAGGCGGAGTTGGCGCAGGCGCCCTGACCGGCCACCACGCTGCCCAGCTCCAGATCTGCCCGCAGGGCTCCGGCGCTGCCCACGCGGATGATATTCTCCACATCATACTGGGTATACAGCTCGTAAGAATAAATACCGATGGAGGGCATACCCATACCGGAGGCCATCACGCTCACCGGCACGCCCTTATACAGGCCGGTATAGCCCTGAACGCCCCGGACGTTGTTTACCAGTTTCAAATCCGTCAGGAAGGTCTCCGCGATGAACTTGGAGCGCAGGGGGTCTCCGGGCATCAGTACGGTTTTGGCGAAATCGCCCTTCTTGGCTTCATTATGCGGCGTTCCCATAGTATCCTCCTTTTATTTTTCCATGGCCTTTACGGCCTTCACGATGCGGCTGGTGCCCAGACGGGAAGCCCCCAGATTGATGAAATCCTCCGCATCCTGCAAATTGGCGATGCCGCCGGCAGCCTTGATCTTCACATTGGGGCCCACGTGCTTGGCGAACAGGGCCACGTCCTCACGGGTGGCGCCGCCCCCGCCGAAGCCGGTGGAGGTCTTGATGTAGTCCGCACCGGAGGCGGTGACGATCTCGCACAGCTTGATCTTCTCCTCATCGGTGAGGAAGCAGCACTCGATGATGACCTTCAGCAGCTTGCCGTGGCAGGCCTCCTTTATGGCCTTGATCTCCGAGAGCAGCTCGTCCCATTTCCGGTCCTTCACCCAGCCGAGGTTGATGACCATGTCCACTTCCTCCGCGCCGTTGCTCACGGCGTCGGCAGCCATGAAGCACTTGGCCGCGGTGGTGTCATAGCCGTTGGGGAAGCCGATGACGGTGCAGATAGGCAGCTTGCCCGCCACATACTCCGCCGCCTGCTTCACATAGCTGGCAGGGATGCACACACTGGCGCAGCCGTACTTCATGCCGTCGTCGCAGATGGCCTTGATCTCGTCCCAGGTGGCCGTCTGGGCCAGAAGCGTGTGATCGCACTTGCTCAAAATGTCTTTCAGTTCCATTTCAAGTCACTCCTTTATCATAAAAGTTAAGCTTATTTTCTCGATATGTTTATCATACCAGTTTTTTTGATCGCTGTCTACTGTCCATCTCCACCTCTTTTGCCTAACGCTCCGGCGTCTTGCAATCCGGTCCATTCGGTGCTACAATGTAGGCCACCAAATCCAAAAGGAGCCTTTTTCATGAAAAAACGACTGTTATCCGCGCTGTGCGCGGTGATGCTTCTCATCTGCGCCGTCCCCATGGCCAGCGCCCAGACCGGGGATGCTGCCCGCCGGGCTGATGCCCTGACGGTGCTGCATCTGCTCTCCGAAGATCCCAGTCGGGATCTGACGAAGCCCGCCACCCGGGCTCAGGCCGCCGTGCTGCTGGTTCGTCTGGCCGGCGGCGAGAAAAAGCCGGACACTGACGGCTGGTTTGCCGGTTTCCGGGATGTGCCGGACTGGGCCCGCACCGCTGCGAACTACGCCAACCGCCGGGGCTGGATCTCCGGCGTCAGCAACGTACAGTTTGATCCCAACGGTCACCTGAACGCCGACGCCTGGTGTGCTATGCTGCTGCGGATGCTGGGCTACAGCGACAAGACCGGGGACTTTGAGATCTCCGACGCCGCAGCCTTCGCCTGGCGGATCGGACTCACCGGCCGCCAGCTAATTGGCATCCTCTCCATGGGCGATCTGGCGGAAGCCATTTATGACGCGCTGGATTTCTGTTATAAGGGAACGGAAACAACGGTGCTCTCCCGCCTGATGGACCTCGGTGTCTGCACTGCCTCCGCCGCCAACGCTCTGGGCCTGCTGAACAAGGACTATACCGCCCGCCAGCTGGCGGACCGCTACCTCTCCGCCGCCTTCCAGCTCAGCCTGTATGAGACAGAGGAGCAGGTCCACGATGAGGTCTCCTCCGCCGACGCCAGCGGCTTCTTCATCAGCGCCGACGGTCTGGCCGTCACCAACTATCACTCCATCGAAGATTCCATCAAGGCCACCGCCACCCTCCTCAACGGAGAAACCTACGAGGTGGAGCGGGTCCTCTACTACGATACCGGTATCGACATCGCCGTGATCAAGGTCTCCCGGACCAATCAGTCCCGCCGCACCACCTCCGCCTTCAACCATCTGGATCTGGTGGGCACGGCGGACATCCGCCCCGGCGATCCGGTGTACGCCATCGGCAACCCTCTGGGTCTGGGGCTGGCCATCAGCTCCGGCATCATCGGCTCCACCGCTCATGAGCTGGACCGTTATGCCCTGCCCTGCATTGTCAACTCCGCCGACATTTCCCGGGGCAGCAGCGGCGGCGCGCTGATGAACGCCCACGGTCAGGTCATCGGCGTCACCTCCGGCGCTTATACCTATGGCAACAATATGTATCTGGCTGTCCCTGTGGACCCGGTGATGGCCGCCGACCTGACGGTTTCCGGCTGGACCTTGAAGGAGGTCAAGGCCATCGAAGCCGCCAAGGACAAGGACTGAGCTTTTCCGCTTGTAAAGGAGTGATCCCATGAAACGCATCCTGACCCTGTTGATGGCCGTTTCCCTGCTGCTGTGTCTGGCAGCCTGCGGCCAACCAGCAGATCACGCCCCGGAGCAGCCGCCCCAGCAGGCAGAGCCATCCGAGCCTCCCGCCCAGACCGAACCCCCCGCCTTAGAAGGCGAGGCCCTCTCCGTCCTTCCCGCAGAGGATGCCGGTCTGACGGAGGGCGGCTATGACGCTTACCGGGAGGCGGACCCCATGGCGGAGATCGTTCTCCTGCCCACCCGCTCCGTCACGGACTTCCACTATTTCATCGTGGGTTTCCGGGAGGACAGCGAACTGCTCACGCTCACCCGCGAGGATGACCTCTACACGGCGGATGCCCTTTCCCCGGGCCGTCCCCTCCTGCTGGCCATTCCCTTTGTGGAAACGATCCCCAACCGGGGCGTTTCCTATGTGGACGCGGACGGCGCCCTCCGCCAGTACGCCATTGTGGAAAGCGGAAAGGACGGCACCATCTTCCTGATGGAAGAAGCCTTTGACTCCGCAGCATAAGAAGTATCCCCGGAACGACACCCGGAGTTCATAAAACGCAAAGCCCTCCGCATGACGTAGCGCATACGGAGGGTTTATTGATATTCGCGGCAAAGCCTCGCTAGGGCCAAATGATCCGGTCCGGGACGCGTGACTCTCGATAACAGCGTACAGAAACGTGCCTTTTCGTTTCTGATGAGATTTTATCAGTTCGGTAAATTTTAAATTTAGTCATCAAGTTGTTTCCCGCAATACTGACAATACTTTCCCTCATTTCTGTAAAGTTGCTTGCCACAATGGGGACATCTGTTATAAAGGAAATGTGGAATCAAGCCCGAAAGTCCTACTATAACGCCAACGCAAACGAAAGGTTTCCAAAAATATGCCAGCAGCACAATTATGGTACCGCCAATCATCAGCGCGTCTCTCACTTTTCTGGCTTGTTTTACTGTCATTTTACGCATAGCGCCGCCTCCATAGCTTTCGATTTGCCGCTCTTTTTTCATACTTATGATACCACAAAGTCTATAACAAGTCTACCGCGGCTTTGAAATATGCGAGAAAAGTCCGAACCACTTTCTACCCGGACGTCCTCTCTCGATCATAGATCAATTCGTTTTTTCCAGCTGCTCAGTCACGCCGTTTCGCTATTGTCCCCCCCCCAAGCAAAAACACCCCCGGTGCGCGGATGCACACCGGGGGTGTTTCGTATACTTTTGAATTGGATAAGACGCTTAGACCTCGCCGAAGTCAGCGCACTTTGCGATCACGCTGGCGCAGCGGGGGCACAGGCCGTTCTCGTCCGCTGCGGTGCTGTGCTTCCAGCAGCGGGGGCACTTGGTACCGGCAGCCTCGCTGACGGAAACCGCCAACTCGCCGCCCACAGTGACCTCCACCTTGGAGACGATCAGCAGATCCGCCAGAGCAGCGCCGTCCATCTCCGCCAGGAAGGCGTCCTCGGCGGGGACCGTCAGGGCCACATCGGCCTCCAGGCTCTTGCCGATCTTCTTCTCGGCACGGGCAGTCTCCAGCGCGCCGTTGACGGCGTCGCGGACCTCGATGATCTTCTCCCACTTGGCCATCTCGTCAGCGGAGAGAGCGTAGTCGGCAAACACACCGTTCATATCGTTGAACAGCACGTTCCGGTCGTCGTCACCCGCCTTGTGGGGCATGGCCAGCCAGATCTCGTCACCGGTGAAGCACAGAATGGGAGCCATGATCTTTGTGATGGTATCCAGGATCAGATACAGGGCCGTCTGGGCGCTGCGGCGGGCCAGACCGTCGGTCTCATCGCAGTACAGCCGGTCCTTGATGATGTCCAGATAGAAGTTGGACAGCTCCACCACACAGAAATCGTTGACGGCGTGGGTCACCACCAGGAACTCGTAGTCGTTGTACGCCTGAGCGCACTTTTCGATCAGGGCGTTCAGACGGGTGACGGCCCAGCGATCCAGCTCCAGCATGTCGGCGGGAGCCACCAGATTGTTGGGATCAAAGCCGTCCAGGTTGCCCAGGCAGTACCGGGCGGTGTTGCGGAACTTCAGGTAGTTCTGAGAGAGCTGCTTGAAGATTGCGTCGGAGCAGCGCACGTCGGCGTGGTAATCGGCAGAAGCCGCCCACAGACGCAGGATGTCCGCGCCGTACTTGTTGAAGATGTCAGCGGGGTCCACGCCGTTGCCCAGAGACTTGTGCATGGCCTTGCCCTCGCCGTCCACGGTCCAGCCGTGAGTGACGCACTCCTTGAAGGGCGCACCGTTGCCGAAGGCGCCCACGGCGGTCAGCAGAGAGGACTGGAACCAGCCGCGGTACTGGTCGAGGCCCTCCAGGTACATATCGGCAGGCCAGAAGTTCTGATCCCGCTTCATGGAGGCATAGTGGGTGGAGCCGGAGTCGAACCAGCCGTCCAGCGTGTCGGTCTCCTTCTCGAAGCCGCTCTTGCCTCCGCAGTGGGGGCAGGTCATACCGGCGGGCAAGAAATCGGCGGGGTCCTTGTCGAACCAGGCGTTGGAGCCTTTCTTGCCGAACATCTCGGAAATGGCGGCGATGGTCTCATCGGTCACCACGGGCTTGCCGCAGTCCTTGCAGTACACCACAGGGATGGGCAGACCCCACCGGCGCTGGCGGGAAATGCACCAGTCGGCGCGCTCCCGGATCATGCTCTTCATGCGGTCGATGCCCCAGCCGGGGACCCAGCGGACCTCGTCGCAGGCGGCGCAGGCCTCGTCCTTGAACGCGTCCACAGAGCAGAACCACTGGGGGGTGGCCCGGAAGATGATGGGGTGCTTGCAGCGCCAGCAGTGGGGATAGCTGTGGACGATCTCCTCGCTGGCCAGCAGAGCGCCGGACTCCTTCATATCCTTCAGGATGACAGGGTTGGACTCCTCCACCACCATCCCGGCGTACTTGCCGGCATAGTCGGTGTGGCGGCCCTGATCGTCCACAGGCACCACCATGTCCATGCCGTAGCGCTTGCAGGTCTGGTAGTCATCCGCGCCGAAGCCGGGAGCGGTGTGGACGCAGCCGGTACCGGAATCCATGGTAACATAATCGGCCAGCACCAGACGGCTGGTCTTGGGCAGGAAGGGATGGTCCGCCAGCATATTCTCAAAGAAGGCGCCCTCGTGGGTCTCCACGATCTCGTAATCGGAGATGCCCGCCACGCCCATCACCTTGTCGGTGAGGGCCTCAGCCATGATATACATCTCGCCGTTGCCGTTGTTCTTCACCACGGCATAGCTCTCGGAGGGATGCAGCGCGATGGCCAGGTTGCCGGGCAGGGTCCAGATGGTGGTGGTCCAGATCACGAAGTTCAGCTTGGACTTGTCCAGATGGCTCAGCTTGCCCTGATCGTCATGCATGGGGAACTTCACATACACGGTGGTGCAGGGATCATCCTGATACTCGATCTCAGCCTCAGCCAGAGCGGTCTCGTCATGGTAGCACCAGTACACGGGCTTCAGGCCCTTGTAGATGTAGCCCTTCTTGTACATCTCGCCAAAGACCTTGACCTCCTCGGCCTCAAAGCTGGGGTTCATGGTCTTGTAGGGGTGCTCCCAGTCGGCCACCACGCCCAGGCGCTTGAAGCCCTCCATCTGGATGCCGATATACTTTTCGGCATAGGCGTGGCAGGCGGTACGGAAGTCAGACACGCTCATGGCCTTGCGGTTGAGCTTCTGCTCCTTGATGATGGCGCTCTCGATGGGCATACCGTGGTTATCCCAGCCGGGGATATACGGGGTGTACCGGCCCCGCATGGCGTAGGAGCGGACGATGATGTCCTTCAGGGACTTATTCAGGGCGTGGCCCATGTGGAGGCTGCCGTTGGAGAACGGAGGGCCGTCGTGAAGGGAGAAGCGGGGCTTACCCTCGTTCTTCTTCAGCAACTCGTTGTAGAGGTCCATGTCCTCCCAGCGCTTGAGCATCTCCGGCTCCCGCTTGGGCAGACCCGCCCGCATGGGGAAGTCGGTCTTGGGCAGATTGATGGTCTTGTTGTAATCCATGATGCGTCTCCTTTTATATTGTAAGTCTTATTTTTTGCTTTTATCGATCATATTGCAACGGAACACAACCAGTTGGCAGTCCCGGCAGATCATAGTGTCCGGAAACTCCGGAAAGGGGTCTCTTGTAAACATAGATGTGGTATCGTCCCCTATCGGGCCGAGATCGACCTGATCCGTAGGCCCCTTAAAAAATCGCAGTTCCTGCTGGGTCCAGAAGGGATACTTCTGCGTGTGCATAAAGCCTTTTTCCATTACGTTTCCGCAGTTGGGGCAGTTCATTGCTGATCCTCCTTCACGCAAAACAAAAAACGCTTTGCCTCTGAACTCAGAGACAAAGCGTTTGAAAACACTCTGCGGTACCACTCTTCTTGCCGGTCCCCTTGCGGAGCGCGGCCACTCACGCCTGCCATTACAGGCTGACGGAATAACGCCCGTCACACGTCCACGCTTACTCGCGTCGTCTTTCAGCAGGAGGCTCCAAGGTGATTTTCACCGCCGCGCCTGTCCGCCTCGCACCAAACGGCGGCTCTCTTTACAGACTTTCGACCGGCTACTCTTCCTTTTCTTCGCCAAATATCCAGTTACTCGGTTATCATATCACATTTTCACCGTTTGTCAACCGTATTTTTCCGGTTTTTCCCCGGAAAATACAGACTTTTCCGTTCCAACCGCTTCCCGTGGAAAAACCGGCCCCGCCCAAGGGCGGAGCCGGTGCAGAGGAACTGGTGAAATTACTTCGCGGCGGTCATTCCGACGAAACGAACCAGGATCACAGCGGCCTGTGCCCGGGTTGCCGTCCCCTTGGGAGACAGCGTCGCATTGGCGGTGCCGCCGATCAGGCCGCTGCCCACAGCCCACTGCAGAGCAGGCACCGCATACTGGCCAACGCTCTGGAAATCCTTGTAGCTCAGCAGATTGGTGTCCTCACCCACACTGATGTCCGCGCCGTTGGCCTTGGCGTAGCGGTACAGGATAGCAGCCAGCTGCTCACGGGTGATGGCACGGTTGGGCGCGAAGGTGCCGTCGGCATAGCCGCCCACGATCTCCTTGCCGGAGGCCCACTTCACGGCATCGGCATAGTACGCGCCGTTGTCCACATCGGAAAAGCCGGTGGTATTGGCAGTAACAGCGGGGCTGCCGGCCATACGGTACAGCATCGCCACCACCTGACCACGGGTCAGGGTACCGGCGGGGCTGAATGTGGTGTTGGAGGTGCCGCCCATGATGCCGTCAGCATAGACCCGCGCCACTTCGCTGAAGCACCAGTCGGTGTTCTTCACATCCGTGAAGGGCAGCGTAGTGCTGAGGGTCTTCATCATTTCCTGTACCACGGATGCGGAGGTGTTGGAAGCCTCGGTGTAGTTAAAGGCATAGGTGTCGTGGGCAATGCCGTCTGCCTTATCGCTCATGCAGCGCAGAATAGCGCAGGGTACGTCAAACTGATCGCAGACGCGGGCCACGGAAGCGCCCTCCATCTCGCAGGCCAGTGCGTCGAACTTGGTCTGAAGCTCCTTGACATAGGACTCGCTGGAGATAAACTGGTCGCCGGTGGCGATCACGCCCTGATGGACCTTGGCAGAGCCCAGCACATCGCAGGCAGCGTTGTAAGCGATCTTGGAAAGGGTGCCATCCACGGGGATCATGCCGGTCTCCTGATTGCTGCCGGCTTCGCCGTTCCAAACGAAGCCGTTGTTGGTCTCAGTGCCGTAGTCATGCTGCACAAGGCTGGTGCCGATGACCATGTCCATCACGTTCACGTCATCGCCCACGCCGCCGGCAATGCCGGTAAAGACAACGCCCTTGACCGTGAAGTTATTCAGCAGGGCCGCGGTATAGTTGGCGGAGAGGACCTTGCCGACGCCGGCCTGAACCAGTACCACATCCTCGCCATTGAGCTTACCCACATAGTAGGTCTTGCTTCCGATCACGGTTTCCTTCTGGATGTCGGCGGCATCCACAAGAGCCTTCAGTTCCACGCTCATGGCGCTGATGATGGCGGTACGAGGCGTGGTGTCCTTTGTTGCGACATCCTTGGCAGCGGGAAGCGCGACCCGATCCTTGGCAATGGTGTTCAGCATTTCCTTCACCACAGAGGCGGAGGTATTGGAAGCCTCAGTGTAGTTGAAGGCATAGGTATCATGGGCAATGCCGTCGGCCTTGTCGCTCATGCAGCGCAGAATGGCGCAGGGCACATGGAACTCGTCTGCCACGCGGGCCACGGAAGCGCCCTCCATCTCGCAGGCCAGTGCGTTGAACTTGGTCTGAAGTTCCTTGACATAGGACTCGCTGGAAATGAACTGGTCGCCGGTGGCGATCACGCCCTGATGGACCTTCTCCGCGCCCAGCACGGTGCAGGCAGAATCATAAGCGATCTTGGAAAGGCTCTCGTCCACAGGGATCATGCCGGTCTCCTGATTGCTGCCGGCCTTGCCGTTCCACTCAAAACCGCTGTTGGTCTCGGTGCCGTAGTCATGCTGCACCAGCTCTGTGGCAATGACCATGTCCATCACGTTCACGTCGTCGCCCACGCCGCCGGCAATGCCGGTAAAGACGATGCCGCCCACATGATAGGTGTCGATGAGGGTCTCAGCGCAGGACGCCGCCAGCACCTTGCCGATACCGGCCTTGACCAGCACCACATCCACGCCGTTGAGGACGCCCTCGTAAAAGGTGTTGCCTGCGATCTCTTCTGTCTTGGAGATCTTGGTCGCCTCCACCAGCGCGTTCAGTTCCACGCTCATAGCGCTGACGATACCCAGCGGGCCCTCAGCCTGCGCGGCCCCTGTCTGATCCGCAGCTGCGGCGGAAACCCCCAGAGATACCGTCATAACAATGACGAGCATCAGGGACAGGGTCTTTTTGAAGAATCGGTTCATGCTTCTCTCTACCTCCGATTTAAAAGTGATACCTTTATCATACTATCAGTCCCTTTCAGAAGCAACCCCAAACAAACAGAATCGGTTCCTCTTTTTTTCGATTTATTTGTTGTTTTTTCATATAGATCATCCTACTCTTTGACGCAAAAATGGTATGACCTTCCGCTGATGGCGGAAGGTCATACCCGCTTGATAAGCTTCATGTCACTGATACCGGTAGAGCTGGGCCGTGTATCCGTCGATACACCGCAAAAACATCTCCCGGTCCCGGAATTCCATCAGTTGAGAACCGGCCTCCTCATGAAAGGACACCACACGGCGCTGGGTATCTACCCACAGCTTCCAGATCGGTTCCCTGATCATTGTCGTTTCCATAGTGCGTGCTTCTCCTTTCATACACACTTATCTCCTTTGGGCGGTGTTCACCGCTGTTCTTCAACGCTCTTTCGGGCGGTTTTTGTTCCTGTACCTATAAGACGATTTGAACACCGATTTTGTTGCACATTTTTCCAAAAAATTTTTAAAAATTTTAAGCCAGCAGAGGCCGCACCACCTGATCGTTCACCACGGCGAAGCTCTCCCGCAGGTAATAGTTGGCGCTGAGCCACCACCACGGCAGCTTTGCCGGCACCTGCACCACCCTGCCGGGTCCGGCGGCGTTCAGCAGCAGCCGCACCCGCCCCATGTGGAAATCGTTGGTGACGATGGCCACTGTTTTATGGTAGTCATCCGGCAGCAGCGCCAGAGAATTTTGCAGGTTCTGTCGGGTATTGGCGGACTGCTCCTCTAAGATCAGCCGCTCCGGGTCAATGCCCCGGTCCGTCAGCGCGTTATACATGGCCCGGGCCTCGGAGATATCCTCCCCCGGCCCCTGTCCCCCGGACAGCACCGCCGGGATGCCCGGATGCGCCTTGAGATACCGCTCCGCCGCGTCGATGCGGGTTTGCAGGGCCACGGAGGGCGTGGTGCCGTTGACCCCGGCTCCCAGAACGATCACCGCGTCCGCCGGTTGGGCTGACTCGTCCCGGTGTCCGGCCCGGATGACCCAGACCTCCACCGCCGACAAGCCCAGAACCAGCGCCGCCAGTCCTATTTGGGCGATCCGCAGCAAAATCTTCCATCCCCGGTGGCGGCGGCTCAGCCGGCTCAGGCCCAGCAGCACCAGACAGACCAGCGCCAGTCCCCAGCTCAGCTTTCCGGAAAAGCTCACCCCCGGCAGGCGTTGAAGCCCCAGCCCCAGCAGGCAGAACGCCAGCGCCAGCACCGCCGTCAGTCTTTCGGAGCGTTTCCACTCAAAAAACGTATGCTCATTCATATCGTATATTCTCAGATCCTGTCTCCCCGGCGGTCTCCCGCCGGGGAGCGTCCTTGCGGTACGATTTGGGTCAGGCCGCGGTTGTCACCATCACCGTGGGACCGTCCGCCCCGCCGATGATGCCGAGACCGGCGGCCTCCGCTCCGGCGGACATGCTGGGGCTGTGGCTGTCATCCACGGCGGGAGCGTTTTCCGTCTCCGTGGACGAATCATCACTCTCTGTCCCGAACCACCCCGCCGGGTACTCGCTGTACCGTTCATAGTATTCCTCGGGGCTCATATGGAACTGCTTATAGAACTGGTCATATTGATCCCAGCCGCCCGCGGCGTACTGCCACGGGTACCGTTCCCGGTTGGTGACCAGATCGGCGTCGGTGATCAATTTCAGGTCCTTCAGCGCCCGGATCGTCTCCGTCATGCCTTCCTTGACGTTGATCCGGATCGTATCATGGATTCTGTTGAACTGGCTCTCCGGCAGCTTGTATTCGAACTGAATGCGGAGGTCATAGTTGTCGGCGTCATTATCCGCCAGGAACCAGTTATACACGCCCCAGTCTCCGTTTTCCGCGTCCTTGGCCACGGCGTCCAAGAGCAGACCCGCCTCCCGGCTGCCGAGAGTGCCGCCGCCGCTCCATGTCTCGAACCACGCTTCAGTCATCTGGAAGCCCTCATCCCGCCAGCGGATACGCTTCTGGCGCATCTCCGGGCTGTTGATGAGCTGATCCAGCAGATAGTCATAGGTGCCCTCCCGGGCCATGCGGTCAGGGGTCAGATACAGGCTGTACCACCGCTCCACCTTCAGCCCGCTGTTGAGCATATAAGTGATCCGGATATCTCTTATGGTTGACTGCGCCCCGCTATCCTCTGCGGATTCTTCCACACTGGCCGTATAGCCATCGGAATAATAGCCATACCCCGGCGCTTCTTTTTGAATGTAATCCTTATCGTCGATAATGGTCTGATGCAGCGTCCGGACCTCCTCGATGAGGGCATCATCCTTTCCAGGGGTCAGGTAATAGTTGCTGCCGGCGGCGTAGACGTTCACCAGCTTCACGCTGTCCGGCGCGGGGATGCGGCGGGTCACGCCGAACAGATCGTACTTCATGGCGCCGCACAGGGCCGCGCAGCCCAGCGCCACCGCCAGCATTCCCTTCCATGTGGTCTTGAACACCCGGGGCGTTTTCGCCAGCAGCATGGACGCCGCGTAATAGCCAATAGCGCCGCCCGCGATCATGCACAGAATCATGGGCAGAACCGTAAAATACCGGCCGCTCTGGAAGCTGTCCCAGAGCAGGGCGTACAGCAGCCGTCCGCCCAGAATGGCGGCGTAGACGGCGCAGCCGTACCGGAACACCGGCTTCATCCAGCCCACGGCCACCACATCTCCGGCGCTCTCGCTGCGGCGTCTGCGGTACAGCAGCCACGCCAGTCCCAGCAGCGCCGCGCCCGCGGCGGCATAGGCGGCGATGAGCCAGCCGTTTTCCAGCGTCACGGAGGTCAGCACACTGGTCTCATACCGCTGACCGCCCAGTCGATCCGTCACCCACTGGGTCTCGTAGGTGCTGTTGGGAGAGATCTTCTGCACGAGGTATACCACGGGGCTGAGCCACTCCACGGTACCGGAATAACTGCTGTTCAGGCCAAAGCAGAAGCCCTGCGCCAGCAGGTTCACCATGAAGTCCGTCAGCACGGCGATGAAGTTCAGCAGCCCGTAAAGGGCGGGCAGCATGAACACGTTGCCCACGATAAATGCGCAAAAGGTAGCAAGGCCGAAGAAGAACAGGCTCTCCCCCATAACGCCCAAGACCGTTACCAGCACGCCCACCGGCTCAAAGCCGCCGAACAGCATCGTCACCAGCACCAGCAAAACGCCGGTCACGGCGTAGGGAATGGCCATCATCGTCAGGCCGGACAGCACGTTGGTAACGAACAGTCCCTCCCGGCGGACGGGCAGCGTGTGCATCATTCCCACGCTGCGGGCGTTGTAAAGATAGTTCCACACCGCCATGGCGCACAAAATGGCGTACACGATGGAAATAACCGGCACCCCGTAGGACAGCACAGTGTAATAGGCCTGTCTGGTCTCCAGAGGCGACCAGAACCGGAACCCGTTGTGCAGCAGCTCCAGCAGCATCGCCAGAGGGAACATGGCCCCGCCGAAGGAGGCCAGGCCCCACAGCGGCCAGTACCGGGACAGGTTTTTCCGGAAAAGAGTGCCGTTAAAGCACGATGTCTTTGACCGCATAGTCTGCACCTCCCAATTCGTAAATAAAGATCTCCTCCAGCGTCAGGGGGATGGCGTCCACCAGCAGCGGGCTGTAAGCCATCAGCCGCTCCGTGGCCTCCTGCGCGTTCATCCGCATGATGAGGGTATGCACCCGGCCGAGCTTCGAGGCGTGAAGCACCGGCAGCTCCGCCGGAACGTCCTCCATGCCGTCAGGAAACACCACCTGCAATTTCACCATGTTGTCCTGCAGCTGGGCCAGGCTCCGCTCCAGCAGCACATGGCCGTGGTCCATGATGCCCACATGGTCGCACACGTCCTCCAGCTCCCGGAGGTTGTGGCTGGACACCAGCACCGTAGTGCCCCGCTCCGCCACATCGCCCATCATCAGACTCCACACCTGACGGCGCATCACCGGGTCCAGACCGTCCACAGGCTCATCCAGAATCAGATAATCCGGCATGGCGGACAGAGCCAGCCAGAAGGCCGCCTGCTTCTGCATACCCTTGGAAAACCGCCGGATAGGCCGCTTTTCGTCCAGTTCAAACACTTCCCGCAGCTTTTCATACCGCTCCGTGGAAAAATTGGGATAGAATCCCTTGTAGAACCGCATCATATCCCCGATGCCCGCGGAATTGAAATAGTACCAATCATCGGGAATGGCGGCGATCTTGGCCTTCAGCGCCGCGTTTTCCCACACATCCTCGCCCCCCAGCCGCACGGTGCCGCTGTCCTGCCGGAAAATGCCGGTAAGGTGGCGGATGATGGTGGACTTGCCCGCTCCGTTAGGACCAACCAGCCCATAGACGGCCCCGGTGGGCACACTGATGGTGGCGTCATTCAGTGCGGCAAAGCCGTCAAAGGTCTTGACGACGTTTTTCACTTCGATCATTGCTCATATACCTCCTTGATGAGCGCCGCAGCGTCCGCTTCCGTCACGCCCAGATACCGCAGCTCATTCAGCAGTTTTTTCACATCCGCCCGGAGCGTTTCCCGCCGGGCGGCGTCGGCGTCCGCCGTACCGCTGACGAAGCTGCCCTTTCCCGCCACGGAGTAAATATAGCCTTCCGCTTCCAGCTCGTTATAGGCCCGCTGGATGGTGTTGGGATTGATGGACAGCTGGGTGGCCAGCGCCCGTACAGAGGGCAGCTTTTCGTCCTGAGCCATGGCTCCGGTGACGATCATCCGCCGCAGGCCGTCCTTGATCTGCTCGTAAATGGGACGTGAGTCCCGGTAATTCAATGTCAGCACATGTGCCTCCTCCTTTCTAAAGGTCCTTCAACGGCGCGTGAGCACCGCTGCCAGCAAGATCACCAGCAGTACCGCGCCTGCGATACCAAGCAAAAACAGTGTACTCATTGCATCCGCCCCGCGCTCAGGGCTGCAAGGCCACGGACACCAGAACAACAGCGGCAAAAATCAGACCCACGATGGCGGCGATCCCCGCAAAACCAAACAGCATCATGTTTCGTCTCCTTTCCGGCCCGGCTTCAAAACCACGCCCACCGTCAGCGCCGCCAGTGCTCCCAGCACCATCAGAGCGGCTACTACCTTCTTGACGACCTTCATAACGTTCCTCCGAACTGTATCAACTGTACTATGTGTGTTAGTACAGTTAGGATAACACGGCCGTTTCTCTCTGTCAATCCCCTTTCAAAAAAATATTTTCCGCCTCTTTTCCCCGCTCCTTTTATAAAAATAAGGAATTTTTTGCATTTTTCTCTTTACAACCGCACATTCCTATGGTAAACTTGTTCAGCACGTGAATTTGTGCGCAATTCCGGGACTTCGTTCCGCGGAGGATTTCACCACTCCCAGGGCGCAGTTCACGGAGAATTTTTTGAAAGGTGGAAACACACAATGCTGCGTAAAGATCAGAAGACGGCCGTGATCGAGGCCAACCGTACCCACGAGACCGACACTGGCTCCCCCGAGGTCCAGGTCGCGATCCTCACCGAGCGTATCAACATCCTCACCGAGCACATGCGCGCCAACCCCCAGGACAAGCACTCCAACCGTGGTCTGCTGAAGATGGTCGGTAAGCGCCGCAGCCTGCTGGACTACCTGCAGAAGAAGGACATCGAGCGCTATCGTGCCCTGATTGCCAAGCTGGGCATCCGTAAGTAAGAAGCAACGAGGGTGACGGAGCGGTTCTCCGTCACCCTTTTCTGCGAATTTCCAGTCATTTTTTCGCCGGGGGCTGTTGCTTTTTGTGTTTGAAACTGTGCCCGAATCTCGGACATGCTTTCAAATACGAAAAGAGCCGCTCCCGAGCATCTGAGTAAAGGAGCAATCTTATGTCAACCATTATCACCCATCGGCAGTTCCCCGGCTATCATAAGTACGAGATGGAACTGGCAGGCCGTCCCCTGACTCTGGAAGTGGGCAAGCTGGCTGAGTTGGCCAACGCCGCCGTCATGGTGGGCTACGGCGACACCCGCGTGCTGGTCTGCGCCACCGCCTCCGCCCGTCCCCGGGACGGCATCGATTTCTTCCCTCTGAGCGTTGACTTCGAGGAGAAGATGTACGCCGTGGGCCGCATCCCCGGCAGCTTCAACCGCCGGGAAGGCCGTCCCGGTGAGAAGGGCATCCTCACCAGCCGCGTCATCGACCGCCCCATCCGCCCCCTGTTCCCCTATGACTTCCGCAATGATGTGTCCATCATGGCCACCGTCATGGCTGTGGATCATGACTGCTCTCCCGAGATCGCCGCTCTGATCGGCACCTCCGCCGCTCTGGCCATCTCCGATATCCCCTGGAACGGTCCTGTGGGCGCCGTGAAGATGGGCCTGGTGGACGGTGAGCTGGTCATCAACCCCACCAGCGAACAGCGCAAGGTCAGCGATCTGGACGTCACCGTGGTCTCCACCGGCAAGAAGGTGGTCATGATCGAGGCCGGCGCCAACGAGGTCCCCAACGACAAGATGTTCGAGGCCATTCAGAAGGCCCATGAGGAAAACCAGAAGCAGATTGAGCTGATCAACAAAATGGTGGCCGAGATCGGCAAGCCCAAGTTCGACTATCCCCACGCCGCCTTCGACCAGGAGCTGTTCGACGACATCGTGGCCAACTTCATGGACGAGGCCAAGGCCGCTATGGACACCGATGACAAGAACGTCCGTGAGCAGCGCTGGAACGCCATGATCGAAAAGTGGCACGAGAAGTATCTGGAAGATCACCCCGACATGGACCAGTATCTGGAGGAGATCACCTACAAGTTCCAGAAGAAGATCGTCAAGGCCTGGCTGCTGGAAGGCCACCGCGTGGACGGCCGCCAGAAGAACGAGATCCGTCCCCTCAGCGCCGAAGTGGGTGTCCTGCCCCGGGTCCACGGCTCCGGCCTGTTCACCCGCGGCCAGACCCAGGTCCTGTCCGTCTGCACCCTGGACACTCTGTCCGCCTGCCAGAAGCTGGACACCATCTGGGAAGAGACCGAGAAGCGCTATATGCACCACTACAACTTCCCCGGCTACTCTGTCGGCGAAGCCAAGCCCGCCCGCAGCCCCGGCCGTCGCGAGATCGGTCACGGCGCTCTGGCCGAACGGGCCCTGCTGCCTGTGATCCCCTCCGTGGAGGAGTTCCCCTATGCGATCCGCGTGGTCTCTGAGGTTGTCAGCTCCAACGGCTCCACCTCTCAGGGCTCCATCTGCGGCTCCACGCTGGCTCTGATGGATGCCGGCGTGCCCATCAAGGCTCCCGTGGCCGGCATCTCCTGCGGTCTGATTCAGGACGATAACGGCGGCTTCACCACCTTTATCGACATTCAGGGCGTGGAGGACTTCCACGGTGAGATGGACTTTAAGGTGGCCGGTACCAAGAAGGGTATCACCGCCATCCAGATGGACCTGAAGAATGACGGTTTGACCATGGAGATCATCAAGAACGCTCTGGACATCACCTATGACGCCCGCTGCGAGATCCTGGACCAGATCATGCTGCCCTGCATCGCCGAGCCTCGTAAGGAAGTCTCCAAGTACGCGCCCAAGATGGTCATTATGCACATCAATCCCGACAATATCCGGGACGTCATCGGCAAGGGCGGTTCTGTCATCCAGAAGATCGTGGCCGATACCGGCGCCAAGATCGACATTGACGATGACGGCACCATCCACATCGCCGCAGCCGACGCTTCCGCCTGCGACGCCGCCAAGAAGTGCATTGACGACATCGTGTTCGTCCCCGAGATCGGCAAGCTGTACTACGGCCGCGTGGTGCGCCTGATGACCTTCGGTGCCTTCGTGGAGCTGGCTCCCGGCAAGGACGGTCTGGTGCACATCTCCAAGCTGGCCGACCACCGCATTGAAAAGGTGGAGGATGCCTGCAAGATCGGCGACATGATGTGGGTCAAGGTCACCGACATCGACGAGAAGGGCCGCGTGAATCTCTCTCACAAGGACGCCATGCGTGAGATCGCCGCTAAGGAAGCCAACGGCGAACGGGTCAAGTAAATCGTCTTTCCATTTCAAAACGCCAGACGGGGCGGGCACTTCGCCCGCCCCGTTTTCCTATCGTTCCCCTGCCTGAAACAGGGGGCAACCGCCTTTCCGGACCGGCCGCAGCCTGCCGGGCCGCAGCGCCAAACAGGAGGTTTTTATGCATTCCGCTCTGGTCATCACCCTTGTGAATACCGTTTTCTGGTTTGCCCTGCACTTCGGCGTGGCGGAGCTCATCACCCACCTGCCCGCCGAGACCCAGCACCGCCTGTTTGACTGGAACCGCCCCTTTTTCCGGGTGTCCGAAAGGGAAATGGCCCTGTACCGCCGCCTCCGGCTGCCCCGCTGGAAGGATCGCCTGCCCCAGTTCAATCCGGAATTTGACAAGCGCCATCTGGCCGCCGTCCCCACCCCGGCCTATCTCCGGCAGTTTCTGGAAGTCACCTGTCACGCGGAGGTCATCCACGAACTGATCGCCCTTCTGGGCTTCCTCTCCTTGTTTTTCTGCCTGCTGTGCGAGCACCCGCTGGACTGGCTGCCCCTCTTTTTCTGGATTGCCCTGTTCATCGGCCTGTGCAACCTGCCCTTTGCCGCCATCCAGCGGTACAACCGTTTCCGCCTGGTGCGCCTGCTGAGGCGCATGGAAGCCAAAATCCAAGTCAGGAGTTGATTTTATGGATCTCATCGCCGCCATTGCCACCGGCAGCACCGCCACCGCCATCGGCATCGTCCGGGTCTCCGGGACCGGCTGCTTTGCCGCCTGTGACCGGGTCTTTCGTCCCCGGAACGGAGTCCCCTTCGCCCAGCAGCCCTCTCACAAGATGGTGTTCGGAGAAATGCTGGACGATTCCGGCTCCGTCATCGATCAGGGATTAGCCGTCCGCTTCGGCGGCGGACACAGCTACACCGGGGAGGACTCCGCCGAATTCCACTGCCACGGCTCTCCCGTGGTCCTTCACACCCTGCTCTCCGCTCTCTTTGCCGCCGGAGCCCGTCAGGCTCAGGCCGGTGAATTCACCAAGCGGGCCTTCCTCAACGGCAAAATGGACCTGACGGAGGCGGAGGCCGTCATCGATCTCATCGATGCCCAGTCCGCCGCTGCCGCGAAAAACGCCGCAGCCCAGCTGGACGGCGGTCTCCGCCGCCGCTTGGAGCCGGTGCAGGAGGCCCTCATCGACATCACCTCCCGGTTTTACGCCGTGGTGGATTACCCCGACGAGGACATTGAGGACATTCAGCCGCAGCAGATCCGATCCTCTCTGCAAATCGCCGCCGACACCCTCTCTGCCTTGCTGGACACCGCCCAGCGGGGCCGGGTGCTGAAAAACGGCGTCCGCACCGCCATCGTAGGCCTGCCCAATGCCGGTAAGTCCTCCCTGCTCAACGCCTTGGCGGGCTATGACCGGGCCATCGTCACCGACATCCCCGGCACCACGCGGGACACGGTGGAGGAGACCGTCACCTGCGGCGGCACCCTCCTGCGGCTCATTGACACCGCCGGTATCCACGATACCGCCGACGCCGTGGAGCAGTTGGGCGTAGAGCGCAGCCGCAAGGCGGCAGAGACTGCCGATCTGGTGATCGCCGTGGTGGACGGCAGCCAGACACCGATGACTGTGGACGAGGACATTCTCGCCCTGGCCACGAAGGCCCCCCACTGGATCTTAGCCGTCAGCAAGGATGATCTGAACCCCGCCGTGAAAACCGCCGTCTGGCAGCTCCCCAAGGGCCTGCGGGAGCCGGACGCTCTGGTTTCGTTCAACTCCGTGGCCCCCGGTGGGCTGGATCTGCTGGTGGACGCTGTGCAAAACTGCTTCCCCGCGGGGACCCCTGCCGACGCCGGTTCCCTTTTGACCAACGCCCGGCAGGAATCCGCCGTCCGCCGGAGTCTGGAGGCCGTCCGCCGGGCATTGGCCGCTCTGGACAGCGGCCTGACCCCCGACGCTGTCCTCACCGATGCGGAGGAGGCACTGGAGGCCATCGGCGAGCTGACGGGCCGCACCGCCAAGGAGGAGATCGTAGGCGCCGTATTCAGCCGTTTCTGCGTGGGAAAATGACAATTTTCGTTTTCCCCTGTCTTTTTCCCGTTTTCCTTAACGCATAATCCGGTTTACAAAACCACAAAAATGTGATATACTTGCTCTGATTTCAAAGGAAGGAGCACCGGTATGGAAGAAATTTCCGCCTTTCGCCGTCAGTTGGAGACCCACCGCCCTGCGGATTGGGAAACACTGCCGGATTTCCCCCTGTATATGGATCAGGTCCTCTCCTACATGGAACGGCAGACCATCCGTCTGGACGAGAGCGACGCTCTGACAGCCTCTATGGTCAATAACTACACGAAAAACGCCCTGGTCCCCCGGGCTGAGGGCAAGAAATACAACCGGGACCATCTGGCCTACCTCACCTTCGTCTGCATTCTCAAGCAGGTGATGTCCGTCCGGGATATGGACCTGCTGATCCGCACTGAGCTTTCTGATGACCGCTCCGTGGAAAACGGCTACCGGGCCTTTCTGGAAAGTCTGGACGGTGCCCTGTCCAGTGCCGTGCAGGAGATGGGCGCTTATGAAGGAACGGACAATCTGGCGGACGCCGCTGTTCATTTCGGTCTGCTGAGCTATGCCGCCGGCCTTGTGAGCCGTCAGTATGTGGCCCAGCTCCGCGCCCGGACGAAACCCGCCGGCAAACCGGATAAAGCCGAGGCCAAAAAGGCCGCGAAAAGCAGAAAGGAGCGCAAGGACTGATGCGTGATTATGTAATTTTAACGGATAGCTGCTGCGATCTCTCCGCGGAAATGGCCGCAGAGCTGGGCGTAGAGGTCCTACCGTTGAGCCTGCAAATGGGTGATCGCACCTACCGCAACTATCTGGATGGCCGGGAGATCGGCTTCCATGAGTTCTACGAGCGGGTCCGCTCCGGCGAGCTGGCCACCACCTCCGCCGTCAACGTGGGGGAATTTGAGGAAAAGATGCGGGAGATCCTGAAAACCGGAAAGGACATCCTGAGCATCAGCTTTTCCTCCGCCCTCTCCACCACCTACCAGTCCTCCGTCATTGCCGCGGAGGAGTTGAAGGACGAATTTCCCGACGCGAAGATCCTGACGGTGGACTCCCTCTGCGCCTCTTTGGGTCAGGGGCTGTTCGTGTATCTCTGCGCGCAGGAGCAGAAAAAGGGGAAAACCATCGACGAGGTGAAGACCTTTGCCGAGGAGACCAAGGGCCGCGTCTGCCACTGGTTCACAGTGGACGATCTGAACCACCTGAAGCGGGGCGGCCGGATCAACGCCGCTACCGCCCTGTTCGGCACCATGCTGGCCATCAAGCCCGTCATGCATGTGGACGACGAGGGCCGCCTGATCCCGGTCAGCAAGGCCCGAGGCCGCAAGGCGTCTCTGACGGCGCTGGTAGACCGGATGGAGGCCACCGCCATCGACCCCGCCGGTCAGACGGTGTTCATCAGCCACGGTGACTGTCTGGAGGACGCTGAATTTGTGGCCGGTGAGGTCCGCCGCCGTCTGGGCGTGGAGACCGTTCACATCAACTATGTGGGCCCCGTGATTGGCAACCATTCCGGCCCCGGCACCATGGCGCTGTTTTTCCTTGGCAGCGAACGATAATTATGCAAAAATAGTTTGGGGAAATCCCCAAACTATTTTTGCTATGCAAACACATAGCAAAATAAGAAATGTGCCATTTCCTCGCCCCTGCGGGGCAACCGGAAATGATGCACGAAAACTTCATGCACTGGCATTTGTGCATGTTCGCGATGCACTGCTCATGCATGAAGTTTTATGCGTATGAAATTAAATTTTCCGCTCTGGCGGAAGCACATGTGAGGATCATATATGGAATGGCTGGAAGTACACATTGACACGAATCACGCCGGGCTGGAGCCCCTGGAGATCTTCCTCTCCGCCAATGGGGTGGACGGCGTGGTCATTGATGACGAGCAGGATTTCCAGAGCTTTCTGGAAAACAACCACCAATATTGGGACTATGTAGACGAGGATCTGGAGGCGTCCATGAAGGGTAAATCCCGGATCACCTTCTACCTCCCGGCGGACGGAGACGGCTTTGACCAGTTGGCCCACCTCCGCACTGCTCTTCAGGGCTTCAAGGACGCCCATGCCGGAAAATACGGCACCCTCCTGATGACGCTGGAAAATCTGAAGGACGCCGACTGGGAAAACAACTGGAAGCAGTATTATAAGCCCATGGAGATCGGCGAACGCCTGCTGGTGATCCCGGAATGGGAACAGGAAAACGTGAAGGGGCAGGCCAAATACGCCGGCAAGGTGCCCCTGATCTTAGAGCCGGGCCTCACCTTCGGCACAGGCAGCCACGCCACCACCCGCCTGTGCCTGACAGCGCTGGAGGAAGCCGTCCACGGCGGCGAAACCGTATTGGATCTGGGCTGCGGCAGCGGCATTCTCTCCATTGCCGCACTGCGGCTGGGCGCCGTCTCCGCCAAGGCTGTGGACATTGATGACAAGTGCCTGACGGTGGCCTATGAAAACGCCGCTCTCAACGGCATCGGCAAGGACCGCTACACCGTTCTGGTGGGAGATGTCCTCTCCAATGGCGCCCTCCGGGAAACTCTGGGCGGCGGCTACGATGTGGTGGTTGCCAACATTGTAGCGGACGTCATTATAGGGCTTGCCCCCATGGTGCGGCAGTTCCTGAAGCCCGGCGGGCTGTTCCTCTGCTCCGGCATCATCGACACCCGGGCCGAAGAGGTGGCGGACGCCCTCCGTCAAAACGGCTGGGAGATCGAAACCACCCGCTCCGGTGAGGGCTGGTACTCCTACGCTTGCCGCTAAACTCAGAAAGGACCCTGAATACGCCCATGAATAAGCTCCAAGCACTCAACACCTGGATGACCCCGAAAATGCCCCTGCTGATCCTCGGCGCTCTGGCACTGGGACTGCTGTTCCCCGATCAGATCGGCCTGCTGTGTCCCGCCGTTTCCGCCCTGATGATGTTCCAGACCTTTGCCAACAGTCTGGGCAGCAGCGTGCAGGATCTGGGCCGGGTCCTCTCCCACCCCAAGCCGGTGCTCATCACCATGCTTTCTCTCCACCTTCTCATGCCGTTGGCCGCTTTGGGTATTGGCAGCATGTGCTTCCCTGACCAGCCCCTCTACACCCTGAGTCTGGTGCTGATGGAGGGTTCCCCCGCCGCCGTATCCTCTCTGATGTGGATCGTCATCGGCGGCGGCAGCGTGGAGCTATGCCTGTCCATTATCCTGTTGGATACCATGCTCTCCCCGGTGATCCTGCCGCTGACGCTGCGGCTGCTGTGCGGCTCCGTGGTGGAGCTGGATACCTTGGGCATGATCCGGGATCTCTTCGTCATGATCGTAGTCCCGGCAGCTCTGGCCATGGTGCTCTGCCGCCTGCTGGGCCAAAGCATCTGCGCCAAAGCCAAGCAGCGGCTGAGTCCCTTTTCCAAGCTGGCTCTGCTGGTCATCATCTGCGCCAACGTCACCCGCTGCGCTCCCTTCCTCCACGAGTTGAACCGCGAGCTGGTACTGCTGCTCTGCATAACGCTGACCATGCGGCTCATCGGTCTGGGCTTGGGCTTTCTGCTCTCCACCCTCTTCCGCTTCCCCTATCCGGTAGAACTGACGGTGACCGTCAATTCCAGTATGCGGAACAATGCCGCAGCCGCTACGCTGGCCGCCCAGTATTTCCCCTCGGAGGTGGTGTTCTCCCCCTCCGTCTCTCCCCTGTTCTCCCAGCTCACCAGTTCTCTGGCGGTGCGGGCTCTGCAAAAACGGCAGCAGAAGATTGATCATCCCGCCTCATAACAACCTATTTGCAAAAAAAGCGCGGAATTTTCCGTGCTTTTTTTATTTTCCCGACAGATTTCCCGACATTTCCCCCACTCCCCGGCGCTACAATACAGGCAGAACCGGGAACGCCCGCCGTTTCCGAACCTGTCAGGAGGTGCCGCGCATGTTGGACACGCAGGTCCGTTGGCTTCCGGTGGAGCAGATCGCTCCCAACCCACACCAGCCCCGAAGGGAATTCGCTCCCGGACCTCTGGCGGAACTGGCGGAATCCATCCGCCGCCATGGGATCATCCAGCCCCTGTCCGTCCGCCGCAGGGATGATGGCTGGGAGCTGATAGCGGGAGAGCGCCGCCTCCGGGCAGCCAAGCTGGCGGGACTGCAAACAGTTCCTTGTTTGGAAATGCAGGTCGATGAGCAGGACTCCGCTATTCTGGCCCTTATCGAAAATATCCAGCGCCGGGACCTGCATTATCTGGAGGAAGCCGCCGCCATCGCCGCCTATCTCCGTCAGTCCGGCTCCACGCAGGAGGAAGCCGCCGCTCTGCTGGGCCGCTCCCCCTCCGCTCTGGCCAATAAGCTGCGCCTGCTGCGGCTCTCCCCTGACTGCTGCCGCCTGCTCACAGAACATGACCTGACCGAGCGTCATGCCCGTGCCCTCCTCCGTCTGGAGGATGAAGAAGAACGTCTCAACGCCCTCCACCACATCATCCGCCAGCACCTGAACGTAGCCCAGACGGAGCAATACATCGACAAGCGGCTCTCCCAGCTGCAGACCACGCCCCCCTCCGGCCGCCGGGTCTTTCTTCTCAAGGACGTCCGCCTATTTCTCAACAGTCTGGACCGGGGCCTGCGGCTGGTACGGGAAGCCGGCATCGGCGCAGAATCCCGCCGGGAGGACACGGAGGACGCCATCCTCCTCACTATCCGCATCCCCAAGAACCGCCGGGTCGGCTGACGTTTACAGTCCTTTTCAAAAAAACGGAGACTTCGGTCTCCGCTTTTTGGTTTTTTCGGAAACCGCAGCCTGTCACTTACGCCAAAAGTCAAAATTATTCCACTCTGTTACCGGATTGTAACACCTTTTTTCAGAAAAGAGTGATATGATAGCGTTAAATGGGAGATTGTTTCTCATTTAACATAACGATCAAAACAGGAGGGCTTCTTATGGAACCGATCCGTGAAGCCGAGATGCAGACCCAGCCGGGGAAGCGGCTGAACGAGGAATCCAAAAAGAGTTGGAAGGGACCGCTGCTGATCGCCTGCATCGTGCTGGCGGTTTTGCTGGCGGCCTACGCGGGCCTTTGCGCCTATGCCGGTTCTCTGGATACATTTTATCCCAACCGCCACATCAACGGCATCGACGTAGGCGGTCTTACCGTGGAACAGGCGCAGCAGCGCCTGGAGAGACAGCTTCTCCAGCAGGCGATCACCCTTGTGGATAACGAAGGCCAGCCCCTGGCCCATCTTACCGTGGGGGACCTGGGTTACACGGCAGAGGATTTTTCTGGGGACGCTCAATTCTGGAAAAACGATGATCAGAACAAGGGCTTTTTCAAGAAAGGCTGGGCCTATCTGGCCACCGTCACCGGTCGCTGGCCCGGCGGTGCCCATTGGCCGGACATGGACCAAGCCGCCTTTTCCAAAACCGTATCCCGTCTGACGGAGCAGCTTTCCGAAGCACCCCTTGACGCCTCCGGCGCTGTGGAGGGGCAGTCTGTCCACATCACCAAGGCACGGGACGGCCGAACACCGCAAGATCTCCGTCTCCTTCTGGCAGATATTTCCGATTACAGTCAGAGCGGCTATCAGGTCCCCGTCTCCTTCCAGACCGTCCCCGCCAAGGCCCTCACCGCCCAGCAGCTCCACGACCAGCTCCACGGCGAGGTGCGAAATGCCTCCTATGACTCCGCTACGGACACCATCGTACCGGAGCAGCTGGGGGCCGATTTCGACATCGCCGCCGTTCAGAAGGCCATGGACGAGGCCGCTCCCGGCGAAACGCTGACTGTGAAGGCTGATATTCAGCAACCGGAGGTCACCGCCGCCGATTTGAAGGCCGTCCTGTTCCGGGACGTGCTGGGCGAGGCCAAGACCCATGTCTCCGGCTCCGCCGGGCGGATCGGCAACGTTAAGCTCTCCGCTCAGATTATCAACGGCCTTGTTCTCAACAGCGGAGAAACCTTCTCCTACAACGGATCCGTCGGCAAACGGACGGCGGACCGGGGCTTCAAGCCCGCCCCCGCCTATGTCAAGGGCGAAACCGTGGACGAGATCGGCGGCGGCATTTGCCAGACCTCCTCCACCCTGTATCTGGCCTGTCTCCTGAGCAATCTGGAGATCACGGAGCGGTACGCCCACCGCTATGTCCCCGCTTACATCGCCTGGGGCATGGATGCCACGGTGTCCTGGGGCGGCCCCGACTATAAGTTCACCAACAACACCCTGTACCCCGTGAAGATCGTCGCCAAATATGAAAAGGGCTATCTCACCGTTCAGATCCTGGGCACCAATGTGGATGGCACCTATGTAAAAATGAGCAACGAGGTCCTCTCGAAGACCCCCTGGGAAACCATCTATCAGGAGGACCCCACCATGGCTCCCGGCTCCCCGGATGTTGTGAAGGTAACACCCTATACCGGATACAAGGTCAACTCTTATCAGACCATTTATGACAAGGACGGCAAGGTGATCGACAGCCATTTTGAAGCGTCCAGCAACTACAAGGTCCGCAATAAGGTGATCTTACAGGCCCCCGCCGCCCAGCCCGGCAGCGGAACAGCAGAGATCCCCGCCGTCACACCGGACACTCCGTCGGATACCCCTGTTCCTATGGAGCCAACAGTCCCTGCGGAACCTGCTGCGTCCCCTGACCTTCCTGTCGAACCGGAGATCCCGGCAGAACCGTAACGGAAGCGCCCCACAGCTTTTTCCATACAAAGTAGCCATCTCCATCCGTTTTTTAAGATCAAAACCGCAACCCCCCGCCCATACTTGATGTATGGGCGGGGGGGTCTTATGCTTATACGTGCTTATACGGAAGCGGCCTTACAGGCCCCGCTTCTTTTTTAAGACCCGGATGTCCTCTCCCACAAAAGGCAGAAGCTGATACTCTCCCTCGATCCGGGAGGCGATCTGTCCGGAATACCGTTGTGCGATGGCCTCCGGCATCAGGTTGGTGCTGACGATGGTGGACTTCTTTTCCAGCAGGCGGCCATTGATGATCTGATACAGCGCGCTCTGGACGAAGGTGGTCACCATCTCCGTCCCCAGGTCGTCCAAGATCAGCAGGTCGCAGTTCAGCACCCGCTCCACGTCCCGCTCTGCCTCGTCCCGGCCGAATTTCTGCGCCTCGAACCGCTCAAAAATGTGCCCCGCCGTGTCATATACCACAGAGAAGCCCTTGCCGCTGACCTCTCTGGCGATGGCGGCGGACAGGTGGGTCTTTCCCAACCCCGGACGGCCGAACAACAGCAGGTTGGCCGGTTTTTTTCCAAAATTGTGGGCATATTCCACGCAGGTGTCATACACCCACTCCATGTGCTCCCGGGCAGACTTGGTTTTTCCCGGTGCCCGCTGGTCGGAATACCAGTCGGTGTCAAAGGTGTCAAAGCTCTGGCTGCCCAGATCCAGCAGCTTGGAAAGCTCCTTGCGCTGCTCCTCCACATAGTAGGTTTTCAGGCAGCGGCACATCTCGCCGCCCCGGTAGCCCGTGTCATTGCAGAAGGGGCAGAAGGGCTTATCCTCCAGCGCGTTGTCCGGCAGGCCCAGCTCCGCCAACAGCATCTGCCGTTCTGCCTGCAAGCTGAGGTTTTCTTCCCGCAGGCGCTGGATCTCCGGCAGCGGATCTTCGCCCCGCCGCAGAGCGGCGGCCATCACCCGGCTGGCCGTGCGGCGCAGCTGATCCTGAATTTCCCGCAGCCGGGGTCTGCGGGCATAGAGCTGTTCCCGCTGCTCCGCCAGATCCGCTTCCCGGGCGCTCCGGTCCGCTTCATACCGCTCCTGCGCCAGACGCAGCAGCCGTCCGTCATATGCCATGTCCCCGCTCCCTCCTTACACATATTTCCAAGCGTCGCCCGCCGACTGTGTCGGCTGCTTCGCCGGGGGCTTGTCCGCCCGTTCGATCTCCTCCGGGGTATGTAAGCCCGCCTCGTGCCAACGCTTTAAAATACCGTTGCAGTAGGGCCACTTCAGCTCGTGGCACTTGAGCACCGTCTTGTCATAGGCCAGAGCCACTGTCTCCGGCGGAAAGCCCATCTCCTGCCACGCGTTCAGATACTTCTCCTCCGATGCCACCGGCAGCCGGTCTCCCAGGCCCAGCGCCCGCATATACGGCGGGATGGCCCCCTGACGCTCCGCGTACTTTTTCAGGTACTCCACTGCGGCCCTCTGGGTGTCGATGCCCCGTCTGGCCCAGGCGTAGCCCTCCTTCTCGATCTGCCGCAGAGTGGGCCGCCGCCCCTCTCCGTACTTCCGGGTGACCCGCTCCACGCAGTGATTCACCAGCAGGAAGATCACGTCCGCCGGCAGGCCCAGATAATCGTTCAGTCCCAGCAGAACACCCACATCCGGCGTGGTGAGCCGCTTCCCCAGCTTTTTTTCCACCTCCGCCGTCAGCAGACGGAATTCCTCGCTGCTCTCCAGCCGCCGGGCAATGTCATCCCGCTGGTAGCTGGGCTTTTCATCAGCAGGCTCCGGGATCTCCTCCGCTGCGGGCGCCAACAGCCGCAGGTCCCGCAGGGCTTGCTCCGCCGCCTCGATGCGGCTCTTTTCCCATCGCAGCTCTCCCGCCAAAGACCGGGGCTGCACCGTGCCGTGATGCCGCAGAAGCGCCAGATATAGGAGCGCCGCGTCGCCGTCGCCCCGGTCCAGCAGACGCTTTACCGTCTGGGCCGTCAGCGTAACAGACTCATCCGCCGTGTGGATCAAAATACTCGCCATCCGCGCTCCTCCTTCAGCGTGTCGAAAAAGTCTTCTCGCCCCGCGTGGGGCAGGAATACACCGTCAGCCCAGCCGGTTTCCGTGCGCTTTGCGCCCGGAAATCGGGGGCGCAACGGGTCGAAAAAATCTTTTCTTCCCGTTGCCCTTATTATCAGAACTTGTAAAAGTTCTGATAATATTTGATTTCAATGGCGCAGGAAACCCTTCTTGGGTTTCCCGCGCACACCCTTTACCCGCAAGGGGTATGCAGCATCCGTAAA
>ERZ773225.691-NODE-691-length-47211-cov-10.378913_pt1 | contig 47211 bp, 82 predicted proteins | sample MGYA00580993_ERZ773225 | MGnify/ENA primary metagenome ERZ773225 (study PRJEB29015, sample SAMEA2737748) | human gut metagenome | biome: human gut; feature: human-associated habitat; material: faeces | place: China | collected 2012 ...
TTGCCAGAAGAGCCGATCTGCGCGGCATCGCCAGAAGAGCCGATCTGCGCGGCATAGCCAGAAGAGCCGATCTGCGCGGCATTGCCAGAAGAGCCGATCTGCGCGGCATAGCCAGAAGAGCCGATCTGCGCGGCATCGCCAGAAGAGCCGATCTTCGCGGCATCGCCAGAAGAGCCGATCTGCGCGGCATAGCCAGAAGAGCCGATCTGCGCGGCATCGCCAGAAGAGCCGATCTGCGCGGCATTGCCAGAAGAGCCGATCTGCGCGGCATTGCCAGAAGAGCCGATCTGCGCGGCATCGCCAGAAGAGCCGATATCAAGGTTGCTTTTCGGCATGTTGTCAATGGTCTGCACCTTCATGAAGTCAACGCACGCTTTAACGAAGCCCGGGAGACCAAGTCTCAGCCCAATGTGTAGTTTCTTCGTGGCGAACTTCCGCCCATCGTCCGTTACCGGAGGTTCGAGCGCTTCAACGGCGGCGAAGTCTGACGGTTCCCCGTTAGCACCAATGAGAGGATAATAGTCGAGACAATCAAAGGGACTTACGCAATAGTGCATCATTCCTTTGCCGCAAATATCGCCGCCTGCTTCTTCAAAGTCTGTGTTCTCGGCATATTGCTTTCCTTTACACACAAGCCCCGGTGCGAACGCCTTAAAGCCTTTTGTGTTATCCATGTTTTCATTCCTTTCCAAGTGATTGCCCGGCAACTAAATCTTCAACCGAGCATCCATAAAGTTTCGCAAGTTTTTTGTGGTGCTTTCTTGCGATGCCTGCGTTACCGGTCTCCCACTTGTGTACTGCAACCTGACTGACATTGCACCGCTTTGCAACGGCTTCCTGCGTCAACCCGGCGTTCAGGCGAAGTTCTTTCAAGCTTCTCGTGGCACTCCCCCCTAATACCCCATAAATATGAGTAGTTATTATTGACAGCGCCCGAAAGCGGTGATATTATGGGTTTGTTCAGGACACATAATCTCGCCGTTTTCGGAGCGGCTGCCTTTTCTGTATCTCTTGGGTACGGTTATATAATAACTCATGTTTTCGCGATTTTCAATACATAAATCGTGATTATGTGAGATTTGTAGAATTGCACAATTCACGAGGTTTCGATATGGACATTACGCTGGAACGAATTCTTTCGCTCATCCCCAAAAAAGAAAACGGAGATTATCAGCATGGTGCGCTAAAGGCATTTGCAAATTCCATTGGGCTAAGAAGTGGAAATCTTATTTCCGACTGGGTCAAAGGCAGAAGTGAGTCTTACAAAAACTACATCTACGAAGTTTCGGCGAAGTACGGTGTTTCGGTCGAATGGCTACGAGGCGAGACAAACGATCCGCATGCGGGCATAAAAAAAGAGTCCGCTCCGGAAAAGAGCGAACTCAGTATGGGCCAGCTTGAATTGATTGAACTGTCCAGTAAAATGAGCGACGACGAACTTAGAAAATTCATCGCCGCTATGAAAGCTATGATTGGGGAATAAACATGGAATCCATCTCGGAATTCATTGAGAAATATGTTTCTGTATCAGACATTGTGACCACGCTGATTACAATGGCGATTGCTGGTGTTTTCACTCTGATTCTCCGCGCCATTTGGAAAGGCATCAAGAAACTCAGCAAGGACAAGCAAAAAACAAGGAACGTATTGCAATACATAGTCCTGTTTTTATGTTTCGAGTTCCCTTTCGGGATTGGGTTATTCGTTGGATTGAACCGCGACAATACGTTGCGCGTGATTTGCTGGTCAATCTTTGCTGTTTACTTCGCAATCCGGCTCTCTGTCCTTATTAAACAGCTTCTTGACGAAACGGCAAACCCAGGTGAAGATTGCTTTGCAGGTGAAAGCGAGTGCAATGACGATCGCGTTTCGGATGAATGAATCTACCCAGCCGTTTTCAACAAGATATTCAATCATGTATATCGCCTCCTTTTGCGAATTTATGTTCCGTCTTTTAATATTATAACACAAATTGTGCGAGATTGTGAAGTTAATTGTCAGTTGTTTTGTTAGGGGGTTGTTTTATGCCATTGTTCCAGAAAAAACAGATTCAGCGTGTTAAGTGTCTCGGAGTTAGAACAGCTGAAGAAACAAAAGTTATTGCTACATACAATAGCACCATATACTGCTTTTTAATCGAATACACAGACCGCAGCCGAGCAATAAAGGAATACGGAGCATCAGACAGAGCTCTGCAAGAGCTCCTTCCATACATCAGCATGAACGCATAAGTTTTCAGTAAGTTCATACAGAATTTTGTCCACTTGTTCATTGTCAAGTCTGGCAACAAGTGCTGCTGCCTCAGTCTCCAATGCAATTCGTTCATTTGTTTTCTCATTCATTTCACAAAATTCCCTTCTATTTTTCTGAGGCAGTAAGTACATAATAGAACCTATGTTCTAATAAGTCAACGTTGCAATGTGCACAAAATCTGTCGTTTATTTTTTTGCGCCGCGAGACTGTAAAAGTCCGGTTTTTCACCCATAATATGTGATATGCTGGATTGGGGATTTGGCGAGAAAGAAAATGACTGTATGGTTGATGGCTGCGCCCCGTGCCAGCGTGCCGCCGCTGACACGGGGCTTTGGTTTTCTGCAAGCGATTGGGAGCCGCCTGTAGTTCAACCATACGCTTTCACCAATGGTTATGTACAGCCCTTTCCATGGTTTTCTCCGCCTCAATCATGGGTTTTTGGAGTGATTTTCTTGGAAAAAATGTTGTGGCAACTCTGCCGCGAAGCAAAGGAGTCTTTGCATCTCACAAACCAAGCCATTGCCGACCGCGCCGGTCTCGCCCTGAATACGGTTTCTCAGTACCTGCGCGGCGAATCAAAAAGCGCCTCTGTCTACACCGTCGGCCCGATCTGCTATGCCCTCGGCATCGATTTGAACGCATACTTCGGCATCTCGCCGCCCGCTCCGGAATCCGTTTCCGAGCTGCTTCGGCTGGAAAACAAAAGCCTCCGCATCCAGCGCGAGCATCTGCAGAAATCCCTGCGTATGCACCGGCTTGTGACGCTTATCCTGCTCAGCATCGTCGCACTTTGCGCTTTTGCTCTGGTGGTGGATATCTTGAGCCCAACCCTCGGTTGGTTCCGTGCATAAAAAATAGCCGCCCCGGCGCACTGCCGGAGCGGTACTTTTAAGGAGGTAACCCATGCAGCGATGTGTAAAATGCAACATGGAGATCCCCGACGGGTCTCTTTTTTGTTGCTGGTGTGGGAAAAAGCAAATCGTACAGCGCAGCCGAACGCGAGGAAACGGGCAGGGAAACGCATACCAGCGCGGGAAAACGTGGACGGCCCGTTGGACTGAAAAAACATACATCGACGAAAACGGGAAGCTTCAGCAAAAGATGAAAACGAAAGGCGGCTTTGCATCCAAGCGCGCGGCTCTGCAATACGCTGCAAACCCGCCCAAGGAGGCCAAGCGAAGCTGCACCCTCCGTGAATACTACAAGACATACCAAAAAGGGGATTACTTGTCTCTTTCCAACGACCGGCAGGGCGCTTCGGATAAGGCATTTCAGCGGTTGGCGGAGATCGCGGACTGCGAAATTGATAGTCTTACAATTATGCAGATACAAGATGTGATCGACCACAACGCCAGCACCTATTACACGCGGAAGGACATGAAAACCGTTGTGTCCCATTGCTACAATCTTGCGATTGCCGAAAAGCAAACCACGGTGAATCTTGCGAAATACATAAAGCTTCCCGTCCTCGAAGAAAAGTCCCCGGAGCCGTTTTCCGATGCTGATATTAAGAAACTATGGGCGGCTTACGAAAAGGATCATTTCGTCGGATTTGTTCTGGTAATGATTTATACTGGAATGATGCCAGGCGAGCTGCTCCGGCTCAAAAAGGACATGATCGACTTTAATAAAAATGAGATTGTCAAAGGCGGCATAAAAACGAAAAAGCGCAAGGAAACGCCGATGGTTTTCCCAGATTTTCTCGCTCCGCTGCTTCAATCCTTGTGCGATGAAAGCGACTCACGCATTGGGAACGTATGCTGCATAAACAAAGACAACTTTTACAAACGATACTATGAGTGCTTAGAGTTGGCCGATGTGCAGAAACTCCCACCGTATTCCTGCCGTCATACGACCGCAACTGCCCTCGCCTCCAAAAACATTGACCCATTTACGATCAAGGAGATCATGCGGCACACAAAGATAACGACGACGCAGCGATATGTCCATCCGGATATGAGCGGCATGATCGACGCCGTGAATCTGTTGCAAGAAGATACAAACAAGTAAATTCTGTATGCTACAAAATATGCTACAATTTGCAGTTTCCGCAGTGTTTTCAATGGTTCTAAATCCCCTGCTAAGGGAGTAGTCGTCTAAAAAGCGAGCGAGAGTTCGAATCTCTCCTTCCGCGCCAAAGTGCCGATTTTAGCTGTGTTGAGGCTAAAATCGGCACTTTTTATACTCTATACTGTCTTTGTTCGCATCTGCGGCGGGACTCGAACGTTTTGCTTTGATAAATGTGATAACGTAAAATCGTTTCCTGTATGCTACATTATATGTTACATATTTATTTCAGGATATGCCTTTGATCTTCCGCATCACCGCATCATACCCCGTCTATTTGTTATGGGCAATGCACCTGTAATACGCACAAAGCTTTTCCTCCGGGCCGGGGCCGTCCTTATCCATCAAGAACGCCCGCGCCAGCTCCGCGTAGAACTCCGGCACGTTGACTCCGAACTTCCGCGCCACATCGTAGTAGTCCGAATGCATCATGTTCATCGTCACTCCGAAAACCCAGTGCGGAATATCGTTCCCGGCTCCGCTCGCATCCGCGACGGCGGAAGTCTGCTCCATCGTCCAGTGTGGGCCGGTCGAGCCGTCGGCATTCTGCATATGCTCGGCCCAGTGTATGGCCGTTTCTCGGTCAAACGCTGCCGCATCCGGCTCGTCTGCGCGGCAGTCCAGCTTTTCCAGCCTGCGGATCGTCTTCGCGTACAGGCCGACTTCCTCCGCGCTGCCCAGCGTCACAGGTTTCTCCATGGCCTCGTGCAGCTTCGTGTAAAGTTTTTCGACATATTCTTTCATCGTGTCATGCCTCCTGGATATACCGGTAGAGTTTGTCCACGTCGTTCTGATCAAAGCGCAGATCGCCCAGCAGCGGGACGGATACGGTCAGCTTGTTTTCAAAGCGCGGCCTTGCCGCATTATAGAGCCGGTCAAGGTCGATGTTTCCGTCCTCGTCCATTACGCCCATCATCTTCACCGCTGGATTTTCACGCAGCTTGAGCAGCTGCGCCTTGCCTCCATCCATGATAAGCGCCAGCGCGATCCCGGCTCCAATGCCCTTGCCCGTCGGCAGATGGGGAATGATCTCATTGTCGGCGAATTTTGCCGCGCCTCGCATAGCCTGATCGATCGTTACCATAAGGACACCTCCGTGTTAAGATCGGGGCGGCTATTGCCGCCCCTTTGGTTTACTTGTTGCAGCACCCGCATTTCGGAAGCGGGTTGTAGAGCGTCTGCGCCGTGGTTGCGGTGCCCGTGGTGACGTCTGCCACCTGCTTGGGATAAAACGTCGCGTTGGCGTAGGTGACAATGCTGTTGTCGCCGCAGCAGCGTCGTTCGGCCTCCATCTCGATCTCGCGGTGCAGCTCGTCCTTTACAGACGCGATGTCCTGGCGGGCCAGCACGAAGCTGTCCTCAGTGCGCTGGTTGTGAACGGCCTGATCGCACAGGGACTTCCGCACGTCCTTGAGCTGGCCGTCGATGTAAGCGTACATCTCCAGCATCTTCTGATCGTTGTAGGTGTTTGCCTTGAGCGTCGCGATCTCGCTGTCCTTCGCGGCCAGCTTCTGCTCCCGATCGAGATCGTAGCGCGTGACCGGCATGTTCTCGCTGCACATGCCCGCCGCCGCAGCCGCAGCAGGGCTGCAGCCCCATCCGCCACTCAGCAGATTGCCGAGCAGGCCGAGTCCGACGCCCGCCGTGCCGATAATGCCCGTTGTCAGTGCCGCATTGGCCTTGCCATTGCTTGCGTATTCCATAGTAGTACCTCCGATAAAATAGTAAGCTGGCCAGCTCCTATGCTCATTATGAGGCATCCACGAAGAACAAAAAACCAACTCTTCGGCCACTTTTCGGGCACAAAATGTATAAAAAACAGCCACTCCATACGGAGCGGTTGCCTTGTATATAGAAAAACGGGGCCGGTGCAGGCACCAGCCCTTGGAAAGAATACCGAATATCCTTTTGTGCTACACACATATTATATACGCTCAGTAGTCAACTGTCAATTACTGCATAACTACCTTCTCAGCTTCACTCAGCACCTTTCGGATGCTCTTTGAGAATACAGGGAGCCTGTTTTCGATATACTTTTTCTTGAAATTCATGATCGTTATTCCGGTCAATTCGTCTGTGGCAATGTCTTTCAGATAGATTACATTCCCGTCAGAATCATCACCGTAAGAATTACTGCGGTCACCGAGTGCAATGTACAGGACGTCGAATTTCTTGTCGTAGTCGAATCCGATGTTATTCTTCTGCAACATATATCGCCTCACCTTCTCCGCAGCCGCTTTTCTTGTTGTTATTAGGATATGCGGTCACAACCTCGCCCGATCCGCCGCAGACAGACACAACAACGTGTGTATATTTGAGCTTCGGGTAGTATGTAGCAATTTTCGATTCTTTTGTGTATATCCGACGTTCGTCCAGCGGAGGGTTTGTGTCGTGACTCGGTAAAATTAGCTCCGGCTCCTTGATCGTCTCCACGATTGCGTCTACGTTTGAAACCATGATGCTGTGGTTAAGCGCCACATGAGAATCCCACTGCTCTTTTGTGCAGAATACTTTTATCCCGCTTCTGTCAACAACTTCGAAAAAATTAGGCATCAATCCACCTGCTCACTCAGGATTTTGGACATCATTGCAGGGAGTGCCTCTGCTAACTGCTCATTCACAATCACCGCAGCTACCGTTTCTTCCTGGTCGCTGTCCACAACGCCATTCGCTCCAACTACTGGATATTTATGCTTAAATGTAAAAACAAACTCGTTCTTTGCCTCGTTCGCAGTAACAGTCAGCGAATTTGCGTAAATAGGCTTGCACATTGTAGTATAATCTCCTTCTTTGCTTTTTATTTCATTATAGAACAAATTAAGCTCATTGTAAATGCAACAGAATATTAAATTTGCAATTTTGCCACAAGAGCCGCCCTATCCGGGCGGCTCCTTTGCATGCTCCCGCAGTACATTCACGCACCGCGCTATGATCTTCTTGACGCCGTTTACGCTCAGGCCCTCGCGTTCGGCAATGCGTTCATGGCTCCAATCGTCAAGAATCTTCCGTTTCAGGATTCCCCGGTATCGCTCCGAAAGAATCCATTCGTCGATCAAATGCTCCCAATCGCTGCGGCTCAGACTCGGCAGCCCCCGCAGCATATGCCCTCCTTACTTGCTATCCAGCACGGCAATATTGCCCTTATTGCTGACCCTCAGCCCCAGCGCGGCGGCGATATCGCGCACCTTGACATAGTTCGTGCCGTTTTTCAGGATGCGCTCGACGGCGACCTCCTTGCCGTCCACGATCATTTTGCTTTTCTCTACCACTTCATCTTCAAACCTTTCCAAGAATTTTTTCCACTGCTCGTTGCCAGTGGTGTGATAGTAGGTGTTCATGTCCGTGCCGACGAACGGGCGCGGGCAGAACTTCCCGGACACATCGTAATGCCTGATAATGTGATCCGCCGGAATGTTGTGCTCCTTCATGAGCTTGCGGATGAGCCACTCGGCATTGTCCAGCACCTTTTTCTCGAAGAACCAGTCGGTGTCGTAGGCTCCCATGCGCTTCGGATTGACCTTCTTCGGTCTCAGCTCCACGCCGATGGAGTTCCAGTTCCGGCACTCCGGATGCAGCGTACCATCTCCGCAGTGCCACGAAACATCCGTATCCTTTACGCACCGGTAAATGATATCGCCCTCGTCTACGGCGTAGTGCGCGCTGGCTCTGGCCTGCGGGTTTTTGAACCACTCGGCCACGCTGGCCGCAGAGCCGAGCGCACCGAAGTAGTGTACGACGATCCATTTCGGCGTGCAGCCGCCCGCTCGATGGTTGATCGGCGTGAGTGCGTCCTTAATTACCGGCATTGTTCGCGCCTCCATCCACTGCGTCCTGCACCTTCTGGCTCTGCGTTCCGAAGTAGAATGCGATTACGACGGCATACACCGTCATAAAGTCCTGGCTGATCTTGCCCACCACGGCCATGTACGCAAATACCGCCGTCAGCGTCAGCGTCACAAGGCTCTTCACGCTCAGGAGATTCCCGAGCCGCTTGATGATCTTATCCATCGTATGTACCTCCATCGTCTTTATCGTTTGGTTTTGCAAATACTCTCTTGAGCAGCAGGAGCAGCAGCTCACCGCCGAAGGCCGCGCCCGCGAACACCAGCACATCCGAAAGGTCGCACGTCCTATCCAGCAGGACAGCGGCGGTTTTCAGGATCATCGCCCATGTGGCCACTGCCGTGAGCATCCACAGGCAGTAGTACACAAGCTCGCGGGCCATACGGCCCTTTGTCCATCGTTTCTTGTCTCTGCGCATCAGCCCAGCCCCAGCTTCGCCAGCGCAAATCCGATCAGCCCTGCAAGGATCGCCGTGATAAGGCCCTTTACTACCGCCTCCCAGCGGCTTCCCGGCAGCGCCTTGATGCTTTTCACATCGGCCTTGATCTCATTCACGTTTTCCTCGATTGCCTCCTGCTTGGTCGCCAGCACCTCCACCGATGTCGCCAGCTGATGCAGCGCCCTGTTGTCTGCCTCCAACTCGTCGATCCTGTGCGAGTTGCTCTTGCATCGCGCCTCCACGGAGGCGATCTGCGCCTGAATTCCATCATCCATCTTGATACTCCTTTCAAAGCTTTCTATTTCGCACTCCGGGCAGACCATCCGTCCCTCCGGCACGGCCCGCCCGCAGCATACGCAGGTATCCATCAACCGGCCTCCAATGTGCATGTGATGTTCGCGCCTGTACCCTTTACGGCAAATGCAATTCCATACTGCACCTCCGGCACTTTCCCGGCCTCCCACGAAAGCGTAAATCCCTTTGCGTCGGAATCCACCGCCATCTTGGAATTGAGGCTGAAATTGTCCGTATTGTAAATGTACACGCCGCTTGAGAACACGCCAGCCGCTGTATACCAGCACATTGCGCTGTCACTGTAAGGGCTTGACGTCGAGCCGCCAGTTACCTGATCTGCGCCGCTCAGCCGGATCGTCAGCCCATTTGGATAAAGCTTGTTGCTGATCTGTATCTTGCTGGTGTGGCCAATGGTCACATATCCCGCTGCCGATTTCTCCGTTCCGGAGCCGGTTGACAGGCGCGTATTATCTGCGTAGCCATAGGTCGCCAGCACGTCCACCGTCTGTGCTTTTACCGTCAAATGGTACGTCGCAGTGAACCCGCCGTCCTCTGTAGTCGCGGTAATATCCGCTGTTCCTGCGGAGAGCGCTGTCACGACGCCATTCACGACGCTTGCCACTGTCGGTGCAGAACTTGTCCAGGTTACCGTCTTATTACTGGCATTTGCCGGAGACACCGTTGCTGTCAGCGTAACGCTTCCACCCTTTTCGAGTTCCCCAGAGGACGCATTGAGTGCAATACCCGTTACCGCAATAGACGCAACGCCAGTGAATACCTCACGGTCGTACCCCGCGCCGAAACAGTAGCTGTAGATTTTCTGCGCGGCTGGATTGAGCACGTTTACTACGAATGCCGTATCGTCTGCCGTTCCCGCCGTCTTGTTGTACGTCGTTTCTTCTCCGAATTCGATCCCGTAATACTCGCCCTTGCCGTTTTGGCCGTATTCATTGTTCCGGCTGAAACACATATTGGGGATCGCTACGCGCCATGCGTTAAATTCTGTCGGTGTGTTGCCGGAAATGCTGTTCAGCTTCGCGGCCTTAAAGCAATGTACATGTCCGTGGAATGCGCAAAGAAACTGCGCACTGTTGGAGTTCGCGAAATTCACATTCTCTCCGCCAACTACAATACTTCCTCCCTCGACATACGCCTTGACGATGTTAGCGCATACGCTCACGATGCTCCAATCCAACGGATGGTGCGAAAGCGTCAGCACCCGCCACCCGGATTTTGCTCCGACCGCCTTCAGCGTTTTAGCGAACCATGCTGCCTGCGCATCCGATACATAGCCCGTAGACGCTTTGTCCGCCGTCAGGCTTTCCGAGGTGTTCAGACAGATCACGCGCAACTTTTTGCTCTCGAAGTCTCTGTAGCAGTATCCTGCGACAGTCGAGCCATAAGTGGCTCCCTCGCAATATTTCCCGATAAGCTGGAAAAGCTCCGAATCCGGTATCGTCGTCCCGTTCTGCGTGACGGCATACGCTCCCGCGTCGTGATTGCCCACCGTCCGAAACTGCGGTATCCCCTGAAACGCTTCGTCAATGTCCGCGTTGATCTCCGCAATATGTTGCTTTGTCTCCGCGATCGTCGTTGTGCTGGCTCCCCAAGTGTAGTCGCCGAGATAGCAGCAGAAATCGATTCCTGGCAGAATGTAGGTCAGCGCCTTCATCGCCTGCGCCGCGTTCAGGTTTCCGGCCACGATATCCGCGCTGCTGTCCTGCTGATGCGCGTCCGATGCTGCAATAAACACAATGCTATCCGATGCCCTAATCGCGTTCACCTTCTCTGCCACGGCCAATGCCTCGGCCTTGACGTAATCCGGAATATCTGCGTGCTGAATTTTTTCGCTTCCGGAGATCGCATCCACTGCGTTTCCAAATCCCTTTTCCGCGTCCCATACGATTTGGGCTGTGTCTCCCGTTTTTGCGCGAATCCGGTCTGCCGTGTGGGTCAGCGCCGCACCGTTTGTTAAATATTCACTCAAAATGACGCACCTCCCGCGCTGAGCAGTTCGGCAGCCGCCCATGCCCCATTTACGACGCGAAGGATTTTCCCGTTATCAGCGGTTGTAACAGCCGGAACATCGCGCGGGATCTCCACGTTTTTCGCCGCGCTTCCATCATAGCTTGTCGTCGAATTTCCAATCTTGATGTTGAGCGAATAAGGATTTTTGAGTGCCGTCGGAATCGTGGGGATATCATCCTTGGATGCAACATCGCTCGTTGTCACCTCCAGAGTCCCAAAGGCGTTGATCATAACAGCGAGGTAAGAAGTAATGCCGTTAATTGTCCCGATCCCGCCGAACACACACATCATGCTAGAAACCAGGAGTGCCGGAAGTGTCGCCGGAAGGTTTTCAAAATCCGAGAGTACCGCCTTGCAGATGGGCGCAAATCCCGCCGTCTGTGCAGCTACGATCTGTGCAGCCGTCTGCGTCGTTGCGGGGGACGCCACGCTGCCGGTCACATTGAAATACCAGTTTGTTTTCGTCTCGCCCGTCTGCCCATTCACGCTTTTAACCGGCACATCATCCGCGCTGATGGGCGTAAACCCGAGCGCGCCGACAACCGCATCCCTCGTGACATTCGCATTGTCCCCGTCTGCGCCCTTCGGAATTCCGAGGTTAAGCGTAGGCTGTGCGGCAGTTCCGCCCATGCTGGCCGTAGCCGCGCTTCCTGCGGGCAGCGTAGTCACCGTCCCGATCTTGATATCCGGCGTCACGCCATCCTTGCCGGGTGCGCCATCCTTTCCGGGAGCGCCCTGTGGGCCGGTCGCACCCCTCGACGGCTTCCCGGTGTCCTCGGTGCCGAGATACCAGTTCCCGTTTTCTCCGATCGTCGGCGTAATGCCGTTTTTACCGTCTGCGCCCTTCGGAATTCCGAGGTTAAGCGTAGGCTGTGCGGCAGTTCCGCCCATGCTGGCCGTAGCCGCGCTTCCTGCGGGCAGCGTAGTCACCGTCCCGATCTTGATATCCGGCGTCACGCCATCCTTGCCGGGTGCGCCATCCTTTCCGGGAGCGCCCTGTGGGCCGGTCGCACCCCTCGACGGCTTCCCGGTGTCCTCGGTGCCGAGATACCAGTTCCCGTTTTCTCCGATCGTCGGCGTAATGCCGTTTTTACCGTCTGCGCCCTTGAGATCGGCAATGGCAATGAGGTTTTCCCACGTCGCGCCATCGTCGTTGCTGTACTGGATGTAGCCATCCGCGACGCGCATATCGATGGTGCCCGCTCCTCCGGAGCCTCCGCCGGATCGTGCCGCCTCGTTGACAGCCGCGACAAGGTTCTCCTTGGCCTTTGTTGTCAGGTCGTTCAGATTGCCGATCTGCGCCTGAATCGCATCGAACCAGCGCTTGGCCGGCTCGTCCGGCGGCTCTGCGCCTGCTTCGAGCGCCGGAACAACGATAAAATCAAATTTGTTGGATTTCGCCAGCGTATCGCCAAGGTGCCACTGCAATTCACACTGTCCAAATCCGGCCTTGTCCGTATCCGCGCTCGTTACCGTCCAATAGGCCGTAAGGCCCTCGACCGTAAGCGTCACCGGATACGCCACAGAATCGCCCTTGCGCTTTACCAGAAGCGCCGGAGTGCCGCCGGGGAATACTTCCTCGAAAGGGGCCAGCGTAAACGCGATCCTTGCGGCCTCATTTTCTCCCGTCCGCCCAAGCGGTATCGGGTATTTGTGCGTAGCTTTAATTTCAACCATATGTTTCTCCTATCAATAGCCGATAATCATCACTCGGTACGATGCAATGGCGAATAACACTGTTATTGTTGAAGTATCTCGCGTAAGTGTTATCGAATCGCTAGTAATCGTTGGTACTAAGTATCCAGACGACGTGTCTCTGTTATAAAACACCGTGTACCCGGTTGATTGCGAATCTGTGGCAACCATGGATTCCATGAGCAGATTCCCTAAATCGTCTCTCGCGTCGCATATGGAAATGACCCCGTCCCCAACAGACTCATTCGAAAGCAGAATTATCGCCTTTATTCTTGTGAGTCCCTCCGTATTCGGGACAACCATCCGAGTTGTGCTTGTCGGCGTGACGGCCTCCGCATAAATGACCTTTGCGCTGGGGTCTACCGATTGAACGATTACAGGGTTAAACCCGTCCACGCCAGCAGGCGGCGTAAGCAACTGCTGAACGCTCGTGGATTGCACCGTCTTGCTCTGTACGTTCGCTCCGGAGCCGCCCATGTTGATAACGTTCGCCATCACTGCACCCTCACTCTCAGAATCTGCACAGTCAGTGCAGCCGTCGGCACAGTCTCGCAGGTGAACGCCATCTGGCCGTTCGTCGTAACGTCCTTTGCCTTGATCTTCGCCTTATTGTACGCGTCCGCGCTTGCATAGGCCGGGCCAACAATGTACTTATAGCCGGACGCTGCAAAGAGCGCATTGGAAACTGTCTGCTGCTTGTTCGTCCAGCCGTTTACCGCCAGCGTCGCTTCAATAGAGTTCGGCAACGCATATGCAGGAATGCCGCCTTCCGCTTTTACGGCCCCGGATGGGTCGTAATCAGACTCAAGCATATCGCCGGTACCAGAACCGGAAGCTCCCCGGCAGTAACCCGCGTCTTTTGTGCTGCCGTCCGAGAACGTCAGGATCAGGTGATACTGCGCATCAATGGAAGCGCCCGTGACGGATACGCCATCCGCGCCTGTGACCTTGCCCGTGTCGATAACTGTTCCGTCGGTCGTTGTAATCACAAGGTGGCCGAGCGCGTTGACCATCGCATTGTTTATCTTTGCCGCCTCAACACCAGCCGCCTTTGCAAGGGATTTCAGCGTCGAGCCTTTAATGACCTTGGTCGTCCCAGACTGTGAAACGAGCAGAAGGTCATTGTCTCCAAAACTGGCCGCGACATTAAAATCAGATATCTTTTTGTATGTTTCAGCCATTTTCAGCCTCCTGTTTGATAAGCTTGTCCAGCTCGTTATTGATCGCCACGACTGCGAAGCAGTCTGAACGACCAGTGACACGGATCTGATTCAGTGTTTCTTTTATAGCCTTTAGTGATTCAAGCCGTTCGTTCATATCTCCACCTCACAATGCTGTTGCAGTACCGTTTATGTACTTTTTGACCGTGTGATTTGTAAAATCGATCATGATCCCGTCGCTTCCGGTACGGTTTCCAAGCCACAGCTTGTGCGCGGAATCTTCAAAGATCTTCTGTATGAATGCGGGCGTCGTGTTTCCAAGTTCCAAAGTAGGGTTGCTTCCTTCAACATAAAGGCCCATTTTGTACGTCCCGTCCGTGTAAATCTCCATGCCGTTGGAAAGCATCTTCGCATAATCCTGTTTGCTCTCCTGCGCGTAGATCGTGCAGCCGACAATATCAATGGCACTGAGTGTGCCCGCCGTGATCTCGTCAGCGTTCAGATTCTTCACATCGATCTTGCTTGCGTCGATGGAGCCGATCTTCACGTTTCCCTGAATGTTCACGCCATCCTTGGAAAGCGTGATGGACGCGCCGTTTTCAGCCGCAGAATAGGATAACGTCAAACTGTTCAGATTCAGGTCTATCGCGCTCTGAACTTCCGCCGCGCCGACTTTCCCGCGAACAGCAAGGGAAATCTCCTCTGTAGTCTTGCGTATCTCAGAAACGGAAACAGCCGTCTTGCGTTCTTCCTTCGTCCTCCCCTGATACGGGTATTCGTGGTTGACCTCTGTATCTATCGGTGCTTCAATGCTGGCGCTCATGGAGACGCCAATTGTGAACACAGCAGATGCAACAATGGAATTCTTTCCATTCGGGCTTACGCTGTCTCCAAGCTCGATAGCCGGATTCAGCCTCGCCGTACCAGCAGAATATGGAAGATACGACACGCCACCAAGCAGGCTATTCACATAATCGCAAATTGCCTGCGTCGCATAGATACAGTCCGCTTGAATCTCATAGCCTGACGTGCCGGAAGAATACTGCGTATCCCCATCTGGATAAAGCGTGATCCTTCCAATCGTCACCATGTCGGAAAGCGCGTCGTAGGATGCGACGCGCGTCGTATCGACCGTAGACGGAGAAACAAGCCGTACAAGCCGAAGCTTGTTTTCTTCGGTAATGATGAAGTTGCCGCCGGACGCAGCCGCGATTCCAGAAAGCACCTCTCGCATCGTATAAAGCCCTACAGGGCTGTCAATGCTGTAAGGTGCAATCTGGTTGCGGCTGTCCGTTTCCACGCCGAGAGCCGCCGCGATGTACGCCACAGCGGCATCCATCGTCATAGAGCCTGCCGGACTTGGGAATTCCTGCTCTGCCGCAAGCATCCGGTCGTATGCCGTGATGGTCATAATGCCGTTTGCGGCGGTTTCTCTTGTGTCAATGTAGAACGTTCCGAATGGAATCCAGCCAGTCACGACCGAATACGCACCGGCCAGAATGTACCCATCGTCCGTTTTGATGATGTTCCCAGCCTCGTCCGTGACCAATGTGGTGGGCTCGTAGTTCGTGAGCCGGACATAGCATTCAATTTTTGCTGCCGTGGGAATCGTTCCTTCCGGCCTGAATACCATGTCCAGCATTGCGGACGTAGCCTGACCAATGGTCAGTTTGTCCATCATGGATTTCGTGATCTGCGCGGACTTGATAGACCCGTAGGTGTATGTGACCCCGTTTATGACGGCCTTGAATTCAGTTTTGTGGTCGATTTCAAAAACGTTGTTCCAGTTGCTCGGAACTGACTGCATGGTATCACCTACTTTTCAATGAGGGGGAACGTGATTCCGTCCCAATACTCGCGCCCGTCCGACTTCTTGATGCAGAAGGACGCAGGGTTGTTGTTGGAATACATCGTTTTTGTAACTGTGCCGCCCTCCTGCGGATCTGTGTACTGTACCTCGACAAAAACAGGCATGATCGCAGACAGAAGGTCGGAAGCCTCCGAAAGGAGCAGCGGGCGGCACGTAACGTCTAGCCTGACTTTCGTAGCGACGCGCGTTCGCTCCATATTGCCGTCCAGCATACGCCCAGTGTCTGGGGAGTCTACGTCGTTCCTCGTCCACTTGAAGCCACGGAACGCAATGTAATCCGTAATGTCTACTCCGTTTATCTTTACTGTCATAGTGCCTCCCTACACGCCGGACAGCGCCGCACCGTACATACGGTTTCTCCGATTCTGCCCCGCCGTGATCTCTCTGCCGTCGAGATAAACGCGCGTATCGCTCTTGCCAATTCCGGACACCAGCGGAGCCATCGCGCGGTACACGCCGTCGGACACTGCCTCAACGATCTGGTCATTATTCGCTACAGCCGTCCGTCCGCCGATAGAGCCGACAAACTCAGGCCCTGCCTCTCTCGCCATGAAGAGATCGCCGGAGGTAACAAAGCCGCCGGAAGCGAATCTGCCGACAGTGTGCGAGAACTTAGGCTTTACAACGTTGCTGGCAGCCGGAAGCTTTGTGCTGCTTCCGAAATCGAAAATGCTTGCGATTGACGCTTTTGCGTCAGATATCCATGGGACAATGCTGACAGCCCACCATGCCTTGATATCATCGAATACGCCCTTGATTTTATCCGGTATCGTGTTCCAGTCGAATTCTTTCCCGATTGAAGAATAGCCATCTGCAAGCATTGGAAGACCGACCGTTGCGCCGACGCCGGAAAATACGAGTACAGAACCAATCGCGATTTTGCCGACACTTTCTGCCGACCTCTTGATTTTCTCCCATGCTTTCGTCAGCCAAGCATTCACGGAATCCCAGTTGGCCGCAGTTACCGCACCATACCCGGTGATGCCAGCAATTATCAGCGCAATTCCAAGCGGAAGCCCGACACCCGTGAACACGAGAACTAGGCCAACCGCGAGAAGCAACGTGGAGCCTATCACAGCGATTTTCCCGAACACTCCCTGCAACTGATCCTTTATGTAATCCCAATTGACGGCGACTACGCCAGCCAGCCCGGCCGCACCGGCAATCATAAGTCCAATCCCAAGCGGGAGATTCGCACCGGAGAATGTAAGCACACAACCCAAAACAAGCAATCCGGCAGACACAGCAGCGAGGATTTTCCCGAGCGTCCCTTGCAATTGCTTTTTCATTCGCTCCCAGTCGAGTTTCGCCGCCGCTCCAAGAACCGCCGCGCCTGTCAGAATAAGGCCAATGCCAAGAGGAATATTCGCGCCGGAGAATGCAAGAATCACGCCAACAACAAGCACACCCGCACCGACGGCAATCATGATCTTCTCGATTGTATCTTTGACCTTTTCGGTCATTTCGTCCCAGTTCGCCGCAATTTCTTTCGCAAATAGATACGCGCCCGCAGCCATGAGGCCGAGGCCCAGCAGAATGTTTGCGCCAGAGAATGTAAGAATTGCACCGATAACGAACATCCCGAGTGCAGACGTCAGGATTCCGTATGCGGAAGTAACGAATTCCTGAATCCTTGTTAGGACTTCTGCAAATTTCTGTGCTTTTTCGCTGATCTGTGCTTCCTCGAACATATCCGAGTAGTCCGCGCCAACGGCTCCGCCGCCTCCACCCTTGTTTTCATCGTTCAGACGGTTGATCTCATCGAAGCCGAGCAGCGTCTTTTGCAGTTCCTTTGCTGCGCCGGATGCACTCTTGAGGCTCTTCGCATAGTCCACGGTGTTCTTTTTTGCCTTTGTGAATGTGCTTTGACCTCTCAGTGCTTGGAAGAACTGATTGACTGCATTTGCCGCCGTTATAAATGCGCTTGCAATTGTGTTAATAACGGGGAGCAACGCTGCAAGTGCAGGCATGACCGCCGCGCCAACGGAATTTTTGACCTGTAGCAATGTTGACGCATACTCGGACATGGTGGCGTTTGCGGCCGCCGCGTCTGTGCTGTTCAGGGCGGCGCTGTACTGCACGAGATTGTTCACGCCCTCTTTGCAGGCCGTAGATATTCCCTTGATCGCGGAACGAACTACGCGATACACAGCGATACGCCCAAGAGATTTTACCAATCCCTTTATCTGGCTCCCTATTGCAGAGAGTGGAAATATCGCCGCCTTCGCCGCGCCGATAACACCTTTATTTAATGCCTCCGAGAAAGCCTTGAAGTCAGATACGGACGTTCTCGCAGCGTCGCCAGCTTCCATGACCTGTTCCGTCACTTGCCCGACTTCAACTTCATCCGCCGCGCCCATTTGCACCGCCGCAGCTGGAGCATTTGCCGGAGTGCCGGTATTCCTCGGCCCATTCGCCGCGCCTGCTACAGCGTTCACGTTCTGTGCAGCCTCTCTAAGGTTTGAGAAGTCAATATCCGCAATGCCCTGTAGCGCCTGTAATGTCGTTGAAAGGCCGTCGTTCGCGCCCGTGACATTATTTATCGCCGTACCCAAACTCTTTATCTGGTTGACAGCGGCCTTTAATCCCGCGCCACCGGAAACAGATTGCTTCAACTGCGTCAGCGCCGAAACAAGTCCCTCTATTCCGCTCGAGGCGTCCGAAGCGCTTTTTTTAATCTCAATTTCAAGTGTTTCAACTGTTGCCACTCATATCACCACTTTTCTTTTTGAAATTCCGCTCCATATTCTTGAAGAATGCGATTGCCCTTTCTCTCTCACGCTTTACCCGTGCCGCCAGTTCTTCCGGCGTGTCCGGTGTGATCTTCCGGGGTTTGCTCGGATACTCGATAGGCTTTTTGCCTTTCCCGGCAAAGGCGTTGGCCAGCGCGATAGAAATAGCATCAAAAAAATAAACGCCTTGGAGCCACAATTCATAATTCTTGCTCTCAAGACGTAATCTGTCTGCTTCAATATAAGGCTTCATCTTGGCGGGATTCATATTCCAGAATCCCGCCTCGCTGATTCCGATCATGAGACATTGCGGAAGATACGTCTCAATGCATTCCTCACGAAAGGATGCGTAGTGCTTTTTTACGCAGTTTCCGTCTGGCCCTTGCTGTCCGCCGTTTCCGCTCTCTTGGACAGAGCCTGAAAAAAACCGCTTTCTTCGACGGCCTGACGGAGAACATCTGCAAGCTCCTCCATCGTACCGCCGTTCAAAATGTGCTTCTCGATCTCTTCTCCTGCCTGATCTGCCTTGACGCCCATACACATTGCCGCATAAGCGCGGATAAACATGATGGACTTCGCTTCGATATCGGACATGGGCACGCCCATATCCTCGAACTGACAGACCGTGTTGAAGGTGATCTCCTTTGTCGGATACCCCTTCCCGTTAATTACGATTCTCTCCTGCATGCACATTCCTCCATGAAATTAGGCACTTGCCGTCGGTTTTACTGCCGTGTCCCAGCCAATGTTTCCGTTCGGGGTGATATATGCCGTGTTCTCAAGAACACTGTCAACCTCCGCGCCGGCAAAGCCAAGCGGCGACGGGTTCCCCGTGAAGAAAAAAGCCTTGGTCAGGCCGGGAACGTAGAATTCCCACCACGTTTTCTTTCCGGCTTCCGCTGCGGTCTTATACTTGTCAACAATATCATCCCAAGTCGTTTGCAGATCGTTGGACATATTGAAGGTCACAGCCAGCGCCCCGCCGGGGTCTTTCAGACCGTCGATGTAGGTTTTCCATTCCGTCGCTTCGAGCGGCGTCGTTTCCAGCGTGGACGGCTCCGGATTCATGTCCGGGAGGCTCTTTGCGCCCTTGATCTGCGTGAAAGCCGCCGGCTTCGTCCCCGCGACTGTTTCGATAGCATAGCCAAGCAGAATTCCTGCCGTGCTGAGTTCAATTGCCATTTGGCTACCTCCTTAGAAGTCGTTTATTTTCGTCAACGACTGTCCGATACCGTGCGTTCATCCGGTAGATGGATGTTTCCGCGTTCGGCAATGTCCTGGGCTGCCTGCCCAGTCTGGCAAAACCCAGCGCTGACATTTTTTCGTCAATCGTCTGCATGATCTCTTTTGCCTGTGCTTTGCGCCCACTTTTAAGGTTACTGTATACGTTGACCTCATACATGAGCCGAGAGTGGTGTGAACCTTCCGTATCAAGCGCCGGAAGGTACGCTGCGTTGTCCTCTTCGATAATGCTGACAGCCGGGAAAAACTCAGGAGCGTGGACATACTCGCCAGTCACAAAAATGTCCCCGTATTTCGCTTCCAGCGTCGTTGCAACCGCATCGAACACATCTGTCTCAATATCAGGAACCACCTGTGAACACCTCCCGCGCTATCCGCAAAATCTCCTGCTGTAGTTCTTTCCCCGTCTGGTACATCGTCGCGGACGGCGGGTTGCCGTATGTATGCAATCCGCCCTTGTCCTTCGGCAGCCACCATCCCCTGGGGTCATCCCAATGGCCGTTTCCCGGATATGTTCCTGGCCCGTAGTTCATCGGGGCAGGATGCCCGTATCCGTATGTGACGCCGGAGCCGAATTCGATGAACAAGACTGCCTCGCCGGATGCAATGATGGAATAGCCATTCTCTATAGGCTCTACAGAGATAGAAACGTCATTGTCTCCCGTGTAGACCGCCCTTGAAAATCCGAGGGAGGCTTTTGTGGCTCCAATTTCGGCTAGTCGCCGTGTCACTTCATCGATTTTTCTGTCCCACTCAGCATTAAGTTTCCGGATATCCTTGATGGCCTTATTGATAGACGTGGGATTCAGCTCTATCGTGATCTTCTTCACGACACGGACACCTTCTTGATCGCAACCGTCGTGCTGTTGATGGACTTCGCCACCTTTACGACAACGTAGTCCCACGGGGTAGCCGTGGAGCCGTCAGCGGCGATCTCCGGCGCTTTCTCGATCCAGAGAACCGAAGACTCGTCCAGATCCAAATTCTTGTCACAGATCGTTATCGCCCTGTCGTAGTCGGCATTGATCCCGAAGTGTTCATCGTCCAAGGAACCACGCGCGGCAGATACATTCGCTCTGGCCTCGATGGGATTTCCGTACTTTACCTTGTACTGCCCCGTCCGCTTCCCGCCGGAACGGATTTCCTCGTTCCCGGTATAGTTGGCGTACCAAAACCGTTTTTCATTGCGTCGGAGCGATCTCAATACGCCACCACCTTTGCGCATACGTTGTTCCGTATGTAAGAAACCATATCGGAGTATTTGAACACTCTGGAAATGCCGTTTTCACTGTGGGACGTCTGGTTTTCCGTGCCGATCAGGTTGTACCCGGCAATGACCGCCATGATCTCGACTGTATCGTAATCGGGAGAAATGGATTCAGCCCCAGACCATGACAGTATCTCGCTTTCAGCCATGGAAATGTACGCACCGATCAGCTCTTCGTTCCCGCTCTCTCCGAGAAGAAGCTCCACTCTCCTGATTTTTTCATCAAATGTCACGATGCGCACCTCCTGTTATCAGGCGATGGTAAACCAGCCCTTGGTCTTGGGGTTGTCGCCGGATGCGGGCGTGACCTTTACATAGCCAACGCCAGACTTCGCGTAGTAAGTCTTGCTGGCGTTCACGGTTTCCTCCGTTGCTGCGGTTGCGGTGCCCTTGAATACCTTGACGTCCTTGGTCTCGTCCGTCAGCGCTGCAAGGTAGTACTTGCGGGAGAAGATGTAGTTCTCGCGCTTGTTCGCCGCGTCCTCGGAGCGATTGTTCGCGATGTTCTGCTCGACCTCGACGCCCTTCTTGTTGAAGAGAGTGACGGCTTCCTTGGTCGCCACATAGACAGAGCCGGACGTTGCGTCCTTCTTGGTGTAAACGTTCACGCCTGCAACCGTACCGACATAGCCGTTTCTTGCAAACGACTCCACGTACTGGAGCGTATCCTTGAGTTCCTTCCGGAGTTCTGCAACATCGGCCGGGCTGACGAATGCAAAAATGCTCGCGCCCTCAAGGTTTTCAAGGTTGAGCATTGCCTGTGCGTCTGCAAATGCATCAAAGTTCAGTTTGGTGGCAAGGACGACCATAGTTGCCTTTGCAAACTCGCCGTAAACGTCCTTGTTTACAGTGTTGAACATATCGGAACCGGCGCGGCGCATACCGACGGGGACGATCATGGGGTCTTCCATTGCGTCCTCGTCGAGATACTTGAAGCGATTCTGCGCAAGAAGGATCTTGTATTCATCCTGCACATAGCTGACCTCGATTGTCTGAGTGTTGCCGACACCCTTTGCAAGCTTTTCCGTACCGGCGGTCGCGGAATAACGATTGACCTTTCTGGTCATACCGGCAGTTCCGGTCAGGTTGTTGTCAACCGTGCAGAACTGCTGGAGATCAAGGTGGGAATTGTACTGATCTTCGATCTCGTTCGAGAGGAAGAAATTGCTATAGGGCTTGTTCATAAATTAGTTACCTCCGTATAATTTTTCGTACTGCTCTGGGTTCTTCTGAGAGAACTCGAAGCGTTCAGCCACGCTCATCTTGCGTAGGCTGTCCAGTGTGACACCGGCATCCTTCCCTGCGGGCGGCTTCTGGCCCTTTGCGAGATTCCCCGCATCCGCTGCGGCTTTCAGTGCCTCGTTGTGCTTCTGCTGGTTGGCGAAAACAACGTCCATCTTGCCGTCAGCAAGGGCCGCCGCCGTATCTGTGGCAAGCTGCTCCGCATAGCCAAGCCCGAGGAACTTCGCCTTGTACTCGGAAACGACCTTCTCTTTTCTGAGTTTTTCAAGCTCTTCCATGATCCTCTTTTCGTTTGCCGTCCGCTCCGCTGCCGCCGCCTCGTCCTCGGTCATTTTCGATTTGAGCTGCTTGGACAGGTCTGCCGCCTCGGAAGCCTTGCGGTCGAACACGGCCTTTTCGACGTACTTCGACATATCGACCGGGTCGGCAAATTCCATGCCGGTAATTGCCTCTCTGGCCTCCTGCGGGAGTGCGTCGAAATTAGGGATTTTGCTGGTGTCGATTTTCATAATTCATTCTCCTTTGGGATTTAAGGCTTCTCTGCCTGTGTAAAGTGGGCTTTTGCGCTGATCTCCCAGCGTTTGGGTTTTCAGTTCTTCTCTGAACAAATCTGTGAATAAACAAAAAATGGCCGACAAGAAGGAAAACCCTCTCGTCGGCCATGCCTTGCCGCTTCCATCGGACATCATCTTACCGATGGGCCGATATTTAATTATCTGTCAGGCCGGTATTTCACCTTTCTGGACACGTCCACAACGACGATCCCGGCCTTTTCGTTCTTGATCTCGGCGATCCCGCCGTTTTTCAAAATCGCCTCTACGGCCGCTATGACTTTTTCGTCCAGCATAGGATCACCCCCTGACAGGTACAAGGATGCATCTGCATCCGTAGTGCTCTTTTGGCGGAACCTTGTCTATGTCGTAAACAACGCCGTCCCGTTTGCCGCAATCGTCGCAAACACGATCATCCTCCATCGTCACCCAGCGCACACGCTTTACGCCGCAGTCGCGGAACGCAGCCAGCATTGCAGCGTCACACGCGCCGATACCGTATTGAAGCGTCTGCGTCCACCAATAGTTCGCGGAGCGACGGATGTCGGTCTGAAAGTTCTCGCGGCTGTCAAACTCCCTATCCGTAAGAATGCACTCGTTGATCCGCATCCTGCGCCGCTCAACTTCTTTTTCGTAGATGTAGCGGGTCACCGGATTGTATTCCTGCAAGTAGCTTTCGACCCACTTCGCATCTATTTTTCGCCGTTTCCCGGCGAACCCGAGCTGCGACGCCTGACCGAAAGCGAACAGGTAAGCAAAATAGCCTCCGTCTAAATATAGCCGCTCGTTCCGCTGCGAAAGCCGCTTGTACATCTGAGCCGTGGCCTTGCGCGTGTTCAAAACGTTCAGCTCGTCGAATCCCATAAGAGAGAGCCGATTAAACTCCCTCCTGAGATTGTTCTTGACTGCCGGAAGCGCCTTGTCCAGTTTGCTGTAGATCGTCGTTTTCATCGCTGTCCACCTCTAGCGGCTCCCACTTCTTCATCTGCTCCTGATAGTACGATTCCGACATATTGAACGCCGACTGCGGGTCTGAGAACAGGCCGCAATGCTCGAATGCAAGAGCAGGATGGATGTGCGAATTATTGAGCATCGAAACAAGCACCTGTGACTTGCTCTGAATGTTATCGTAATTGTGCCGCGTGAACTTGATATCGACGTCTTTCAGCATGAGCGAAAGCCCGCCGGAACGCTTGATAATGGAAAGCGCGATTTTCAGGAACTCTCTTTCAGAACGCTTGAAGTTCGCCTCGTCGGATTTCGCTCTTGCCTCTGCCGTAGACCATCCGTCACGGACAATGACCGCTGCTCCGGTATCGCTTGTGCTTGTTCCGCCGTTCCTATTCGGCATACCGACGATTTCAAGCACCTTCTGGTACAGATCGTCAATGAGCGTCTGCGTCTGCGTCTGGTTTAGCTGCTCGTTAAGGACTTTGATGTCGGCCTTGTTCTCTCCAAAGGATTTCAGGATGATAAGCCCAGCATCCCGGAGGTTTTTTGCCTTGTCCTCGTCGATCTCGGCATTATAAAGCACCATAAGCGACTGAATGAACTGGTCTACGCCGTCAAGCCTATCGCTCTGCGTGTCGTTGATCGCGTCCAGAAGTGGAAGTACGATCTCAAACGCACCCTGTCTGGCGTTATTCAGGACATATTCCACGACCGGGATGTACCCGACTGTGTTCTTCTCATGCTTCACAATCCGTCCTGTACCGTTTACGCCGTCGCTCTCGATCTCAAAATACTCCGAACCTGTCCAAACGCTGAAAACGACCGTCAAATCGTCCTTCTTGACGTACTTTACGCCCATGACAGGCTTTTCCCCGATCCCGGAGTAATGCACGACAAATGCGCCGCGCGGGTCTAGGCAGTGGACAGTGAATGGCGTATCGTCTCCGAGGTCTGGCTTCTCGCCGACAGAGAGGGCCGGAACCGCTTTCCCGAGAATCGCAGCGTCGTTCGGAAGCACAAGCCTGTAGCCTACACCACAAATGTAGAGCCATTCCGCAATGTCGTTGTCCACGCAAGCCTTGCTGCAAAGCTCCATAATGTCGTTCAGCTCGCCAACTTCTTTGCTCGTATCTGTGTCGGAGCGGCTTACATACTGGATCGGCTCGCCGAGCAGATAGCCCGTCTTGAATGAAACGATCTCATTCGCGATGTTCTCAACGATTTTATTGCAGATTTCAGGACGAATTTCCTTTTTCCTCTGTAAAACAGGCTGCTGCCCCTTGAAGTAGTTGTACAGGTACTCGATATCCCCGTAATTGGAGATATGGTCGTTCATTGCAGATTCCAGCACTGTCAAAACATTGCTTTCGTCTACATATTCAACGTCGGTTTTGATTTTCGTGCGTCCAAACTGCATAGGATACCCCTTTTCGTTGGTGGGCCGTCTCGGAGTCGAACCGAGATGTTACCGGTTATGAGCCGGTCGCTCTAGCCATTTGAGATAACGGCCCGTCGTTTCCGGCTTGACGTACCGGACGCAAGGCCATGCGCGCTGGCCAACGGGCAGTTCTTTGCGGCATCCTGCTGCTTCCGCTTCACACCGGATTCCGGTGCGGTCGGTTTTGTCAGTTCGGCTTCTCAAGTGACTTCATCCGGACCTGCCACGCGTTGGCTTTCTCCGGCAAGCTGAACGATTTGCATCTTGAAAATGCGCGGCGCTCTACGAAAACCTTAGTCACACGATTTTTACGACGGTGCGGCGTGACCGAATCGAACGGCCTTGGGGCAGCTGCTCGTAACTGCCCTTTGCCAAATGCCGCATGATTTCATTCAGAATGACTATCTGTGCGCAGTTCGGCGGCGTGTATTCCCTGCGCGTCACCGTCACCGAGGCGGACACGAATTTTTGCGGTACAGCGGTATTTGCAGGTTTTCCAGTCCGCGAGGCTGCACGACTCGAAGATGCAGGGTGATCCGGCGTACTCCGGATTGTCGCAGAATTCGTGGATCAGCTCCGGATACAGAGCTTTCATCGCGAAAAGAAGCCGCGCCCCTTCGGGACCGACAATCATAGGATTTCCTTCCGGTGCGTAGTGCCGAATCTGAACCGGAATCTCATCCCTCGTTTCGTAGTAGTTGACAGAAACCGGGCGCGATGCACTGTCTACAACAACGTAGACATTTTTCGTGCCGTTGGTGAGATAGCGAATGTCCAAGCTCATTTATTTTCCTCCTTGCTTTGTTTTCTTGGTTTTGTACAGCCTGCCTCCCGGCTCCGGAGCCGCCCGGATTCATCCGCCGTATGGCGGGACATGAAGGGCTTGAACCTCCGACAGGCGGATTAACAGTCCGCTGCTCTCCCAACTGAGCTAATGTCCCGTATGTTCTGCTCTCGCCTTGACACCCGGACGAGCCGGATGCCAAGGAGGAAAGTAATGAAACATGGCCGTGCCAAGGCCGAAGCAGAACTCTTTACATAGATAATAGCACAGAATCACGTGAAAACGTCTGTTTTCGTACACTTTCAACGAAAATAGCGCACACAAACGTGCATCAATTTAGAACGTTCGGCGTTTGATCTCGATTTGCGCAGAGCCATGATACAATTCGTCGGCTAACATTGCCAAACTATCCGGCGCGTCGTCGTGCACGTTCTTACCTGTCTGTGAGAAGGTACACACTTCGCGCATAAACTCGTCGTATTCCGGTGTTCTGTGTTCTTTGTCGATGAAATAGAACTTCTTGATTTCCGGGGAGTACTGAATAATCCGCCCGAGCTTGCTTTGATTGTTTGGCGCTCTCTGAGAAGTGATATTTGTTGTCACCCCAATCCCTCGAAGCAGTCTATCAACAGTCGAAGCATATTCTCCGCCGCCGTTGTTCGCCTCGAAGCGCTCCTTGTGCGGCTTGTGCTCCTTCGTCCGGTTGGCTACAAGAGGCTGCGTAACGTCCTTCGCGCCCTTGCTGAAAATAACGTCGTGAATATAAACGCTGCCGTCCGCCGCTACATACGCAAAGGGCATTGCAAGGCTGTCACCGCCGCCCCACGCCACGTCGCACACAGCGACTTTATAGAAATCGTCTTCCGGCAAAACGCCGTTGTAATACCGAAGGGACTCCGCAGGGAACAAAAGGCCCTCACGAACATAAGGTTTACCCTGATACTTCGCACACCACGTCGCATCGTCGATGCTGGCCTTCATGTCCTTGTAGTACTCCGTAGAGAAACCAAGCCCGTATTGGTAGTTGAAATTCGACTCTCCCTTTTCGTTCAGGGCCGGAATCACGCGGAATCGATATCGCGGGTTTCCTTCGTACTGTTCCTGAATCCTTCCCAGCGGATCGGCAACGTTCCACCGTGTACCGACCATCAGCTCGAAAGCCCCGTCTTTTTTTCTGTCTTTGAGCTGATTCAAATACGCATCGTATTTTGCTTGCAGCCGTACAGGGTTCAAGGACTCTTCCAAATCCTCTATCAGGTCGTCCACATACAAGCATCCGCCCGTTCCAACTTCGACTGCGCCGGTCAGTGTTCCGCCGACAGACCGCGCCGTGAACGTTGGGAAGCGCTTCTTCCGCTCCAGATCAATCGTCTCGTTCTTTGCGGAATTATCCACGACCTTAACATCCGGGAACACGTCAGCCCAAGAGTACGTTTCCGCGTCCGTCAGGATGTTCATTGTCTCTCTGTAGAACCCGTCCGTCAGCTTATCCGAGTGCCCTGACATGACATTCGCAACTTCCGGTCTCTTCCCCATGATCCACGTCATGAAAAAAATGCAGAGCGTAGACTTCCCAACTCGCGGAGGCAAAGACACCCCGAGAAAATCCAACTCCCCGTCGTTCAGTTCCTGCAAGTCCTGTACAAGTGGCCGGAGCGTCGCCCTTCTCGGAACATAAAACCGTTTCGTCTTGTCCCTGTTCCATTCCAGATATACGCAGTAAGAATCGAAGTCATCTTTCGCAGCCAAGAGATACGTCTTTTTGTTTATTTCGAAAAATTTGAGAACTGCATTCGCATCTTCCGTTTCTTTTACCTTCAAGGCAGTTGCGTTTCTCAACCACAAATCATGTTTGAACGCGTGCTCCCTATCTGCCTCCCACATTGCCCTGACAATGTCGAAGTAGTCCCCATACGCCGCGCTATCCTCCGGTCTCGACTCGATGAATCGCCTGATCCTGCTTAACGTCTCTTCGTACATCCTTCTCCTCCAAAAGCAAACGGGCCGACGCTTACAACGTCAGCCCTTCTTTGCTGCTTACACCGAACCCCTTATCGGTGCGGCGTGTATTCAATTCGGTTGAAAGTAAATGCCTTTTTTACATTTTCCGTGGTAAAAGCGTTCACCGGGCCGAGGCTGGGGACCCCGTTTCCCCCTCCGGTATGCACCTCCACGGCCTGTATAATATGCGTTTCATGCATTGCATACGTGCATAACGTTCACGCTTCAATGGTTTTCAGTGTGTTTTCGTAACTTTCCGAAGATATTCAACGCAACAAAATAGATATTTGGTGGCGTTACTTATCCGGCATATCCGGCACGGGGGCCACTTCCGGCAGTGCGTCCCTGTACTTGTCTGCAATCTCAGTAGGGGAAGCCCCATTATCTAGCGGGTTATTCGGAGTAACAACAACATCTTGTGTATCTTTGTACCCGAACATATTCTTACCAATGAAAATGCCGGACGCCGGGTTTATCTTGCCGGACTGCATCCAATCATTCCAAAGAGACTCAAGCACAAACATAGCCTTTTTTATCACCGGTAGGTGCGTTGTGCTCCTGTAGTCCCCTGCTCTCCATTTGCGGATAGTAGTGGCGTCCACGCCTAGCCATAGCCCCATCCCGGGAACGCTTGGCTTTGCGTCCTGATTGATGCAGAATTCGAAATATTCTTGGATACGGTGCTCGACCTGCTTGGGATTGCTAATATCGATCGGCGGCAAGTCCCACGCAACCATAGCATTTCGAAGATATCGGGCATTGTCTCCCGGCTCTATGTACTCTTGGCCGAAGTTGGCAAGATCGGGCCTGTTGCGCTTGCGCTTAGGCTTTGCGATCTCTGTTGATTGCTCCTTGGCTGCGGTTGCCTTTGGCATGAACTCACCCCGTAAAAATCAAAATTGCGCTTTTGCGTCGGCTGCGCGTGCGCAAGCTAGCTTGCGGCTGCGCTGCTAGCAAAAGCATAACATTTTTTGCACGGGAAAATCAAGGCTTTGGGGCGTGGCGCGTGGAAGTGGTGCCCGTTTGCGTGCATCACTTTGCGCCGTGCGCTGCTCCGTTGCGTGATCGTCGGCGGAATCGTGGCAGATATGGGAGTTTTGCGCAGGGGCGCGTATATTACAAGAGTGGTGCATGCTCGGATTGAAAGGAGTAATCAACGCGCGTACATTGTGCGCCGCTGTGGTGCATCCGGTGCGCGGGGGCTCCCAGACATGCGAGCCGCTGGCGCTCCCGCATTGCGAAGATAGATACTGCACAGGATAGCAAGAGCACCGACCGCCGTTAATCGGTAGCCGGTGCATGATTTACTGTGCTTTTTTAAGCTGCTCGATGTCTTGCGACATGATCCGAATAACTTGTTTCAACATAAGAATATCATCTTCAAGCTCTTCAACTTTTGACTTTGTGGCGAGCGTGTCAAGCAATGTTTGCTGTCCCTCTGCCAAAAGTTCAAGTTGCTTTGAAATCGTGTTTTCAATAATTACTTGAATATCGTTCACAGCTCCGCGCCTTGCTTCGTCGGTGATCTCCTTTACTTGCTGCAATTCAACATCATTTAGCATTTGCATTCCCTTCCTTGTACGTGTAATTTTCCATTGCCTGCCGTAGCACCGTGTTCACCTTGTCACCGTTTGCGGCGCAGGCGGCCTTGAAATCCTCCAGCAGCGTTTTTTTAACTTTGATCGTTTGGCAGATCATGTTTTCAGAATCCCATTTTTTATTTGCTCTGCGGCGAGCATCTGTAATTGCCATGTTATCACCTCGCAAACATATTATCATACCGCGCTAAACGTTGTAAAGTACAAATATGCACAAAATGTACGTTGTATCTTTGTATGCTTTATCAATTGCAATTGCACGTTGTATCGTGTACAATAATCATGTAATCAAGAGATGCCTCCCCTCCCCTATCGGGAGCGGCAACGTTGAAAAGGAGAAATTAATATGTTTATGTTTATGAGCAAGCAGAAGATAGCCGAAGAAAAGGAAAGACTTATCGACGAACGTAACGCCCTTATTAAAAAAGCGCAGGAAATTGAATCGAAGAAGGGCGAAAAATTTTCTTGGAGCTACTTCCAGCGCGCCGAGGCGATCTTGGAGCAGATCGCAAAGCTCAGATCGTAAATCCCCTGAAGAGTCTTTGAAAATTAAGACGAAACGCCTTCGGGCGTCGGGACAACCCTGAAATTGTTTTGGAGGGATATTAAAATGGCAAAATTGTATTTCGTGGAGACTAACGGTGGCTTTATGGCAGTTGCCACCGCAACCGATCCGGAGCATACGCGCGAGGATGGCAGAGCCTGCTATATGAGGCAGGACGGCAACGAAGAAAGCTACCCGTGCAGAAATCCGCGTTGGGCTGATGCAGGAGTAGCAGAGCGCGCGGAAATCGCTACGGCGTGGCTCAAGCAACTTGCAGAGTCCACCGACTTCGAATCGCTCTATTCGGATTGCGATTGTGATAGCGGATTCTGCGGCGTTTATACCGCGGGCGAATTCTGGCGCGACATCGCCACTGGTGATGATATGATTGCCGCCATCGATTTTTGATGATTCGGGGCCTCTGGGCGGTTGAGCCGATCAGCCGCACCACATAATCTTAAATCAGGAGGAACAAACAATGAAAATCATTAACAACTGTGAAGAATTCCGCGTGATCGACCTTTTGAACCAGTATGACGATCTCTACTTTGAAGGCCTGAACATCTCGGCCCATCCGTACCGCAACAGCCTTGTTATTATCGACTTGGCGAACGCGATGCAGAACGGCAAGACCTGCACGCGCTGGCTTTTCTCGGTCAGCCCGTGGAAGATGGACGCCGACCGCCTCTGCATGACTGAATATGTAGAGATGGCCGCGCCGGAGTGCGACACCCTCGCGGAGCTTGTCGCATGGCTTCGCGCTGGGACGCCTATGCGCGAGGTGGACGGCCTGACGGTCTCGGCAGGGACACAGCCGGGAAACCGGACGTTTTCGCCCTTCGCTCCCGTGAAACCCGTGAAACTGGGAGACCGACTGAACGCCGGGGCGGTTGCAAAAGCCATTCGCGCCGGGCAGATCGTCGCAGGCCGCACCGATGGCAGATACACGGACGACTACGCATTTGACGCGGCTACAGACTTCGGACGTGGAGAGATCGACGTGCAGGCGTTCGCGCAGGACATCTACGAGAACCCGCGCGGCTGGCGCTTCTGGTGGCACGACGACACGCGGCGCGAGATCGTCGCAGCGTGCCACACGTTCGACTATAAAACGCTTTCTGTTGCGGGCTGACCGCCACAGGATGAACGGAACTTATTTCTTCGATGGAGGGAAAACAGCATGAAAATTACAAGCATGGGCGGGCAAGTTCCCGCCCTGTTCGCCGATATGCTTAACCAGCCGCATTTGCTAATTGCTGGCGCGTCCGGCTCCGGTAAATCCGTTTTGCTTAATGGACTGGTGTGCGCTATCCTGCGCCATCATCCAAACCAGATGCAAATGATTCTTATCGATCCGAAGCGGACAGAGCTTAACGAATATGCCGCGATGCCGCACACACTGCGTCACGCCACGGAACACGGCGACATCATAGCGGCGCTTGATTATGCGATGGGCATTGTAAACGCCCGCTACAAGGACATGCAACGGCGCAGGATGCGCACATACGACGGCGCGAACGTGTATGTCATCATCGAAGAGTTCGCCGACCTCATGACCACGGCAAAGAAAGAGACATTGCCGACCGTTCAGCGCCTTTGCCAGATCGGGCGCGCCGCAAAAGTGCATGTTATTCTTGTTACGCAATGCCCGCTTGCAACGATCATCCCGACGGCGGTTAAAGTCAATTTTACGGCCATTTGCGGCCTGCACACCGCGACACGGCAGCAAAGCCGGAATATCTTAGATATGCCCGGCTTGGAGCAGCTCCCGAGATACGGACAGTGTATCTATCAAACGCCCGCCGGAGTTTGGCGGTATGATGTCCCTTATACCGGATGCGACGAGATCGAAGCGGTCACGACGTTTTACCGGAAGCAACGCTCATTTCTGCAAAGAGTCTTTGCGAGATAAGATAACCCCGCCCACATCGGGCGGGGTTCTTTTTCTGCGGTATCGCAAAAGTTTATTCCGTGTCTCCGCTATCTTCTCTTTCTTCTTTGTTCTTCCCGTTTTTCTGCAATGACGCCCGCAGAAACGCAGTTATCAGGATGTTCGCCTGTTCTTCTGTTGCGCCCGCGTTTATCGTAGCTTTGTAAAACAGCAGCGACATTTCTGCAAGCGCTCCAACGGCGTCAATGAGTTCGCCCATCATATCCGAATCCCCTTTATAAATTTGTCGTAGTACGTCGTAGCTACCGCCATAGCCGCCCACATGTCGGCGGAGAAGCCGAAGAAAAAGCCCGGCTGTTTCTTTGTGCCTTTCCCGAAGTTCGGCTGTCCGGGCGCGTAGCGGTCCGCCAGCGCCTGCCGGATGTTGCCATCCTTCGCCCTCGGCGAGCCGCACAGGCAAAGCTTTTCTTCCCGCCGGTAGATATACCCCATCCGGCGGAAGCCCCGCGTTAGCGCACGCTCCCAATATCGGCCTATCCATACGCACGTATCGAAGACTTCTGCACCGACCGCCATGCCCATTCCGGCGATCATCTCAATCGCAAAATCTGTTTCTGCGCTTTCTGCGATCTCGGAAATTATCCGCATCATTTCTGCGTTCTCTACCTTCCCGACACGAAGCACACGCCTGATTTCTGCCTCATCGTATTCGGCCAAGACATAGCCGCTTCTGACGTTGCCGGGGTCAATGGATAATATTTTCATCTTCAGCCTCTTTCTGCATCGCGTCAACACGCCGCTTAAGCCTTTCTGCGCGTCGCAGATGGTTTTCTGCCCGTGATATTATTCGCGTGACTGTAGACCTGTTTACGCCGTATCTGCGGGCTATTTCGCCGGTTCTGACGCCGCTCATGTAGAGCAGATAGAATTCCTCCTGCCTGTCCGTCATAGCAATTCCCCCAGCCCGAACATATTCCCTTCGCCGCAGAGGAACAGTAGCTTTACAAGGTCAACGAAAACGCGCGGATTCAGTCCGGTTTTTATCTCGATCATGCGCAAATGGTAATCAACGTCGCCCGGACTCAAAAAAATCTCTTCTGCGGTCTTTCTGCTGCTCATATTGCACTTCGCAAATACCGGTAGTATCTTCTTCTGCGTCCATGTAATGGCTTCCATTCCTTTCTGCACCGTCAAACCTCCTTGCATTCGTCCTTTCGCACGTTTACCCTATGCCCGTTTACGGAGACAACGTATCCGGTCGGCGCTCTGTGACATTCGTATTTCTCCGCAATATAGGTTTTGCCGAGAATTGGCCTGAAATCAGCGTAAATCGGAAGAACTTTGGTTATAATTACCTTAATGCCGTCCGTCCTTTTTGGTTTAGCAGCCGCACCGAGTTTTACGTGCTTTTTCTTCTGCGGGTCTCTGTATGCGTGATAACATTCCGGCGTACAAAATACACGTTTGCTTGTGTTTTTTGCCTTTCTCGTTATCAACTTCCCACAAGTCTGGCAATGCATTGTAATTTCAATCATTTTCCCGTCTCCTTTGCCTGTAAAAGAGTTTATTATACGCCTCGTAGCGTTCGTCGATATGCGTTGAGCTGACGATCCCACCCGTTTTCTCCATCAGCACATCAAAGTAGTTTTTGTCCTTCCCGCACGGATGCATTTCCGGACATCCCCCGCGATATATGCAGCTCGGGCAAAGCACATCCGCAATTTCCGGCTCGATCTCATGCAGCGCCGCCTTAAAGTCCTCGGCATACTGCCGCGTCTCTGGCGAGGACTGGCGGCACAAGCGCTTGCGCATGGTGTCAATGAGCGACTGCACATTTGCTTCGCCTGTGAAGTCAACAGGCGCGTCCTGTGGTAGTTTGTCTCTCGGTATCCCCGTCCGGTCTGAACGCTGGCTTTTGATGTACTTCTCAAATTTGTGACGGCTCCAATGCGTCGCCACCCAACTCTTGATGCCGTGCCATGTCCATTTTACGGAGATATCCCGGATCGGGCTGTGCTCCGCAATGAGAACTTTCCTTTTGAAATCCGCGCTTGGCTCATGGTCGAGCGGCGGCTTGCCGACCGTTGACCGGCAGTCGGAAGCGACTTCTACCCAGTCACCCTTTATTTTCAGGATTTCGGTCTTTCTGCCCATTCTCCGACGCCTCCTGTTCCATTTCCACGGCAAAGGCAACTCTGCAAAGCGCATGTGCCAAATGCTCATTTGTCTCGTCTCCGGCGAGCCAAGCGAACAGGTGCGTCAAAGCGCGGCCTACATGCTCCTTTGCCGGAATCAGTTTGTAATTGTTCTCTGGATAGTGATGCACCGCGTCCGACTCGTACCGCACCTGCGATAGCTTCAGCATTGCCATCGGTGGAAGCCATTCACTCTTGAATGGGCGGAAGGATTGTCTTCCGCCGTTCTTCTTCAACTCTTGCTCGTTCGTTATTTTCTCAAGGCTCATTTCATACGTCCTTTCTGTTCAAAACAGGCTTGTTTGTTCAGTATGCTCTGTTTCCTGACCTTCTGCAAAAATATTGCAGAGCATTTTTTCTTTGGCTTCCCTGTAAAAATTCCTGTCGATTTCAAAACCGAAAGCATTCCGGCCAAGCTCCGAGGCAGCGCGGGCTTCCCTTCGTGCTTTGCCGCGTGATGGCAGAATTCCAGCTCCTGCGCGCTCTTTCCCAAGCCGAAGCTTTCAAAGAGCGCCCGCCGGCCGCCGCGCAGCGCCCAGCGCACCGCGTCCCTCTGATGCGGCTTCAGCGCCGGATTGATATCTTTCTCCGGAACGGAAAAGCCGCTCACCGGAGCCGTCTCGATTTTTGATTTCAGAAACTCCAAGTATTTGCTGTTCATCTTGTCTCCTATACAAACACAGTATCGTCCAAGACCTGTGAGTTGTCCGTGATTTTAACTTTCATATCGTCTGTCAGCGTAATAATGACTTCTGCCTTGGACGCTCCAAACGGAAGGAATCCCGATCTATACTCTTTGCAGACCATCCGTTCCCCATCTTCCATCGTGAACTTGTTCCCGCTTGAATCCTTGTACACGCAATCTGGATTGCACGTTGCGAGTTTTGCACATCTTCCGATAAATGTCGGAGACAGCTCTGCATACTTTGGGTACTCTTTCACGAAACGGTCATATTCCACGGGGAACAGTCTTTTGAATTGGTGCAGGAAATTCGGAACGATTACATCCGCATGGCCCTTGATGATGTCTCCGCACATATTGCGTGGTTTATATCCAAGTGCGTTGTCCAAATTGTCCGGTGTCAGCATTGGTCTGTCCACTAGTAAATGTTGATTTGTGAATATCGCCGTTGATGCGTTCAGTCGGATTCCGTCCAATTCGAGGTCAACGTAAGGAAGATTCAGATACGCCATATCTCCAATGCGAATTACATGCCAATAGGATGGATATCTGAGTTTGCGATATTCTGGCGAATGCCGCGCTGCGTCTGTCACAGTGTCATAGCGTTTGCTCTGTTTTGTGCCGCCATCCACTTTTTCTACTTTGCCAAGTTCGCACCGGCGGTTAAACGGTATGGTAACGTTCAGGCATTTTCCCTCGTGGTACGCGGAGCATTCCTGCGCGTAATCGCAGCGAATGTATTCCGCCCGAAGCCGATTGTTTCGTTTTCCCTCTCCGTAGAGAGCGACGTTTATGAGCGCCATTATCCTTCCCTCCGTTTCCCGTGATGGCAGGACCAATTCACAGATGTTTCCATGCGTTCAGTAGAATAATTACACCAAGTTTGATTGGTTTCTTTGTCCCTTGAAGAGTACCTACAATCCCTGCACCGCGTAATTGCTTCCGGTGCATTTTGTCCGCTTCTCTTTCCGAAATTTCAGTCAGCCAAAAATCGCGCTTGCATTTTCTACATGCTGTGCAGTCATGTACATAAATACATGTGCGCCCCATGTTTGTCGCATGTGGTGCCACATTAAGCTTGGCTGGGCAGATTGATACAGTCTCATCTTCAATTTGTGCTGATGGAAAAATTTTTAGGAATTTGCTCTGTCTCGTTTTAACAGGATGCTCTTTTGCCTACTTCTCGACCGCAGCAACACATTCCCCTGCGTTGTTGGTGAGATCGTTCATATGGCATCCGCGTCCAATATCGTCAAGTGGACAGCCTACACACGGTTTTCCCGTGATGTTGTTCTTAGAATCAAAAGAATCGCACATTCTCGCATATGCTTTGAAATACTCCACAGCATCCATTTTCTGTCCTCCTACATATTTGTCTTTGATGTAATCGGCCATTTCAAAGTTCCCACTCTGGTACCCCGAACATCTCTATAATCTTTTTCATGACCTCATCGATTCCCGGCTTGCCATCATACAAATAACCTTCAATGTCATAATCAGACGGTTCTTGGAGGTTCCAGTTGTTTTTTACCGCATAGTCGATCATATCCTTTAACAGCTGGTTCAAGTCCTCCATTGTGGATCGATATACGGCATATGATTCGCGCGCCGTTTGCAGTTTGTTCTTGACCGCTCCGAAAAGAACTTCATTTACAGATCTAGACATATGGTGTTTCTCCATTTGCAAGTATTTCTTTCATTCCATCCGGAAGAGCAAACGATCCAGGTATCAGATCGAGGATTTTCTTCCGTAGCAGCACTTCTGCCTGCCTCTTGGTCAGCTGCGGCTCTCGCTTCTTCGGCGGCATGTCCGCCATGGATTCAAACCGCAGGCCGCTCATTCGGTCGTGCCCCAACTGCAAAAATTGTCTGGCTCGACAGCAACAGCGTTTTTAAAGGACGTGCGCGAAAAGCACATGCCATCGATGTTGTAAATGCAGTCCTTGCACCGCACCACCTCCGCAACGTCGGCGGCGGGCAGCTTCCTGATTTCTGCAAACGCCGCAGCGTAATCCCCGCACGTCCGCGTTGTAATTTCCAACGCCGCTTCGCGGCTGATATAATCACCCGCCATGCCGCACCTCCACGCCTGCCATTTCAAGCAACTCGTAAATGTCCGTTTCATCGCTGTTCGCGAGGAAATTGTCATATTCGTCGTAGTAGTTGTACGCCGTGTATGCGCGGGCTTGGATTCCGGCGTATTTCTTGAGCAACTTATTTGCCCCCTCGATTCCAAATGTGCAAGCATCCTCCAGCTCTTCCATCTGTGATTTCGTGATAAACTTAGCCATCCTTCTTGCCCTCCAATCCCCATTCCTTCAAAACCATATCCCTGCGCACCATGCAGGCAGCATTTGCCGGAAACACAAACGTCTCATCCGTAGAGCATCGTGCATAGTCTTTGCACCGGAAGCATTCGCCGAGGATTACGGCGGCCTGAACGCCCAGACCCTCAGCCTGCTTTTCAGGCGGCAAGTCCTCCATAAATGCGGTACAGTATGTTTCAGCCATCCTTCTTGCCCTCCATCGCCCGCTCGACCTCAATGCCGGTGAATCGGCGGCTGAAATGGTACCAGTTCGTCATACAGTCGCTTCCCGCATCGTCCGGCGTTGCATCCTCATAATCAAAGTAGATGTTGATATTCTCCCCAAATGGTTCCCTGCTGGCGATTACTGCGGTTATGCGCACCGCGCGACCGTCCTCATCTACCCATCGTTCTCCCACCTTGCACGGCAAAACCACCACGCGGCCCTCTTTGTCAGCCACATGCAGGTTGTGTGCTCGCTCAATTCTGGATGTGTCATTGTCAAAAGCTGCTTCGACGACTTCTTTCATCCAAGAAACCTTTTCAGGGCTTAACCTTGTGTCCTCGTAGGCGGCAAGGCAATCCATCATCTCTCGGACACCTGCGGGTTCAACCTCGCAGGGGATCTGTCCGGTCGAGTAAGGATTTTTCGCGCCAACGTAGACCACAACGCCGTTAATCCTTCTTGTCAGTCGTTCCATAGTTCTTCCTCCACATACCGCCAGCTCTGCGGCGGGCGGGTGATGGGCACCGGTTCTGCTCCGAATTTTGTCTCCCGCAGGCCGGTAAACGCCCACAGATCGCGCGGGTGATCGTAAATTCTTAGGTTGGAAATATGCCAGCCGTATAATCCATGTGCGCCGTTTGCATACTTTCGAATCTCATTGGCAGATAGGCAAGTATGCAGGATGTCTTCTTCGCTCAGCCAAAAAAGACTATTCGCAAAAAGATTTGTCACACGGTAGCAGTTAAAATCCCCTATGACTTTACCGTTTCCACATTTATCAAACATATTGTGGCTATGGTCATCCACATAGGAATATCGTGGCCCTGTCCAAAACTGTTCTTTCGAATCCTTCGTGCAATAGATGTAGACCTTAAATGGTCCATCTAACTGAGGACGCCTTTTGCGCACCTCGATAGTTTTCTGCCCGTTTATGATCTTCTCACACCACTCCGGGCGAATGCTGATCAAAACAGCTTTACTCATGCTTGCCTCCTTCCTCCGGCGCTCCCGGCGATTCTAGCTTCATAAAGCAGCCCCAAAATGTTTTTGCCTTTTTTCCGCTTCTGTGCCCGAACAGTGGCTTCTCTCCGATTGCTTCCCACACTTTTTTTGCCTCAATCTGCACCTCCGACCACTTGAAGATCAAAACCCCATCCGGTTTCAAAACACGCATACACTCGCGAAACCCATCATGCAGCATCTGCGGCCAGTTGTCGCTTAGCACACCGTATTTCTTCCGCATCCACGAGTTTTCACCTGCACGCTCCAAATGTGGAGGATCGAAGATCACAAGCGTGAATGTATCATCTGCGAACGGAAGATCCGTGAAGTCACATTGTATATCAGGGGCTATCACACATTTCCGTTCAGAATCATTCTTCGTGCTTTTCCAGATTCCAGTGTATGATTCGCGCCTGCTATCGCAATACACTGCGGCCGGATGCGCCTTGTCGAACCAGATCGTGCGGGAACCGCACGTAACATCAAGAATTTTCTTTTCCATTGTGTGCCTCCTGCGCTTCCGGCAGCGGCATCCAGTGGGTGACTATACTGCCAAGGCAGTCCCGCATAGCTATTCCGTCATATCTTCTCCATGTATCCGCGCTTGTGCGGTACGCCTCGCCGACAAATACGCCGTCCGTAGCAAGGACGCGTTTTCCCGGTTCCGGACTCCGTTCCTCCACGCTGATCCACTGCGGCACCTTCTCCCGCAGCGCCGCGTTCTCGGTGGTCAGGCGCTCGATCACGTTAGCAGCTGCAAACTCGATGTATTCCCGCCGATCTTGGATTCCTCCGACCTTGCAGTTTTCGCACGCGTCGTCGTGTCCAAGCCCCTTCGCGCAGCACCGCAGTGCCTGTATAATTTCCTTGTCTGTCATATATCCTCCATTCCTTCAAGAACCATTTGTCCCGGCAGCACGCCGTCCTCCAGACTCCAGTGCAGGACGTCTTCGCCGGTCTGCCAATCGCACGGCAGGCCGCGGCTGCGGCGCTCCTCGATCATCCGGCCATAAGCCCGGATGTAGGCATCCCGGTATCCGGGGTAGCGCGCGAGCTGCACCTTCCGGTGCTTGCCCGCCATCGGGCAATTGATGCAGCCCACGCGATCTTCGCCGCAGGCGTAAAGCGGATTCATACAGATCTTTTCTGCTGCGCAGTAATCCCAGATGGATTCGGTCGGCCAATCGATAATCGGATTGACCGTTCGGGTCCCCTTGAGCTGGCAATTTTCTATCAGCATCCGGCTTTCGTCATTGTCGTTCATCAGTGTCAGCCGCTTGGATTTATCCCTGTGCAGGGCCTCCATAACGCCACGGGATTTGCGCTTTTGCGATTCCTCCCAGCGGACGCCGGTCGCGATCCACCTGCCACGTCCGCTGGTCTCTTTGAGCGCCGCGCAGCAGTAGCGCATAATGCGTGTCGGCGGCACCAGCTTCAGCGGGATTAGTCGCCACATGGTCATGTACGTCCCATCCGGCTGCTTGTGCTTATCGATATCGCACGGTACGCCCGCCAACTCCAGCCTTCGGAATGTTCCCCGCACATGCCAGACGGTCTCCGGCGCATCAGCTGTCGTCAGCGAGTGCAGCACCTCATACGGGATTCCTGCCGCGCCCGCCAGATGCAGCAGCACGTCAGAGTCCTTCCCCCCGGAATACGTGACCACCAGCGGCTGCTTGTAGAGCCGTAAGCTCATATCCGAGGCCATCCGCAGCCGCTCAATCGCGGTTTGTTCTAAGTCCATCTGTCCATCTCCTCCATCAATGCCTTAAAAATCGGGTATGCCTGCTGCGGCACTACAGCGTTTCCGAGGCATTTAAGTCTGTCCACCCTGGCGGGAATCCCATGAGCCACTCTACCCACATCGGGTTCAGTTGCCCAGCAACGTCCGTCCGCAAGCTCCTGTGATTGTCCCCACCGTGCGTCCCCTGCGCATCCGCTGCACATGGCGTCGTAAACAGTTTCATTGCCACTCTCTGCGTCAGATTGCATTTCCCCGGATCTTTTTTCCTGCTCGGCGGCACAGATTTCAGCGTGTCTTTGTATTCGTTCGCGCGCGGCGTCGGCCATAGCCTCACCGCTGACGGCAAGTCCAGGCTGTGTCGGCTGCCTGCTTTCTGCTGCGTGCTCCGCATCCGCTCCTTTCCGTAGTCCATCCTCGTCGGCGTCGGCCACATCTGCGATTCCGACGAAGAATACTCTTGATCGTCTGTGCCAAGCTCCGACAGCCGCAGCCTCAAAATTAAACACGACGACGTGATAGCCAGCACGCTCCAGATCCTTTGCCACCTGCCCGGCGGCAATCTTGATGATTCCAGATACGTTTTCACCGACAACGCAACGCGGGCGCAGCTCGGTGATAACTCGGAGCATCTCCGGCCAGAGGTATCGATCATCCCCTTTGCCCTTTTGCTTTCCAGCCACGGAGAAGGGCTGGCATGGGAATCCGCCGGAAATAACGTCAACTGTTCGTAGGCCTGTCCGCTCATAAAAACTCTCCTTTGTCAGCGTCCGGACATCACGCCAGCGCGGCACGTCCGGCCAGTGCTTTTCCAGCACCTTCGTCGGGTAGTCGGCAAACTCACACTGCCCGACGGTCGTAAATCCTGCCCACTCGGCAGCTAAATCCAGCCCGCCGATCCCGGTAAACAGGCTCAGATGCGTCAGCATCGTGCCTCATCCCTCCCCGTCGTCAGCGCGGATGATCTCCGTTTCCTCTTGCAAATATCGATTTCCCATGTTATACTCTCCTTGTAAAGCTTTTGGCGGCCGCCCTATGGCCGCGCCCTCGTCCGGTTGCCGCCGGTCGAGGGCATTTTTTATCCGATCAGGAACTCCGGCTTATAATGGAGCTTCATCGCCTTGGCGTTCTGGTGGTACTCCGGCGCGCTCCATTTGTAGCCCCAGTATTTGGCCGCCGTAAAGATCGCGGCCAGCTCGTCTCCCGCGCGTACCGTAATGCTCTGATTGCGGTACACGACGGCGTAATAATTTTTCCCGGTATACCCGGCCTGCGCGATCACGCACGGCCTGCGCGGTGCCCGCTCTCCCGAGTAATCTGTGCTATTTTGCCGCATACAAATGCCCCTTCCTTACTTTCCTCCCGGCGTGCGCGATCTCCCGCTGCGCCACGAAATTCAGCTCCTGCGCGTGCTTCTCTGCGAGCTGCTTTTGATAGATGTGCTCCCGGATGGACTGATACAGCATCCACGAGCAGCACATCGCACTGCATCCCGGCGCGCGTCCCGGGCAGTCCCTCCCGCATGGAGGCGGGACCGGCTTTGTCTTTGGTGCGTACCGCATCATTCGTCCTCTGCCTCCTCCCACAAGTGCTGCATCCACGCCGCCAGCGTCAGCAGCCTCTTGCGCGTCTCCAGCAGCATCCCGACGGTCTCCCGGTCTATGCGCGGTTGACTGCTCAGTATCTCCGCGTCCTCCTGATCCTGTTCAGCTGCCCGCGTGGCCGCATCGATCAGGTCCTCCATCTGCTCCGGCGTCAGCTCCACCGGAATTTTCCCGTTACTCGCCATCATTCTCGCGCTCAGCGATCCGCATTGCCTCGCGTATCACATTCCCGCCATAGGCGCCCTTCGTCAGCTCAAAAAATGCCTCGCGCGTCATATCTGCGCTCAGGTCGATTCCGTGATCCTTCGCAAATGCCTTTCGCCCTGCCTCGCAGCTCCCAGTCAGCCGGTGATGCCAGTCGTACAGCGTCATCACCGGATACGCTGTATTCGGCTTGATCGCATCCAGAAATGCGGTGATCCGCTCCTCCTGCGGCAGGCCCTCAAACGCCTTATCGCGCGCATCCGTCACAGCCTGACGCACCGTCTCCCCGTGCGCGAAGCAGCCGTCAACTTTCGCGATGAAGCATGGCGTCAGCGTCAGATCGCCTTGCAGGATAAAGCCCTTCGCAACGTCCCCGTGTACCGACGTGATGATCGTCTGTACACCATCGATCATATGTACATCTTCTCCGTCGTACTTTTTAATGCCGTCGCCGGAGTCGTCGCCGTCGCCGGAGTCGTCGCCGTCGCCGTAGCCGGAGCCGGAGCCGGAGCCGTAGCCGGAGCCGGATCGCGCGGCCAGAAACTCTTTGATTTTTATCGTTTCCATACTCTTACTCCATTTATGCTCCGCACCGCCTCGTCGGTGCAAGGGATGATCTCAATAACCCCGAGTACCGTCATTGCCGGTATCGTTACCGTAAACTTACATTTTTCCGGTGCTTTCACTCCCTCCGTTACGAGCTGGGACAAGCTCGCCGCTCCATCCCAATACCACAGCCTGCGGCAATCAACCAGATCGGCCTCGTCCCCTCTGCGCTCCGCGATCTTTGCGAAGAATACGCCCGCCCGATCGCACCGAATGATGTAATACTGTTCCTTTTTGTTTTCCATTTTTCAATTTCCTCCTTACAGCTCATAAAGCACACTGCCCAATGCAGCGCTGATCGCCGCCGCTCCGCCGAAGGCCAGCGCCGCACCGGCCAGCTCCAAGGCCAGCAGCACCAGCGCCATGCCGGACAAAAACGCCCCTGCCAGCCAGCAGACGGAGAGCGCCGTCCGGCGTACCCGCTCTCTCTTTTCCCGCAGGCCGTCTCTCTCGGCTCTGCGTGCTTCCCATTCGCGCTCTCGCGCTCTCTGGTGATTGACTCCCGTGATAAACTCCACATCGCTCATGCTATCCTCTCCTTTCATCCTCCGAGGAACCGGATAAACGGCTCTCTCGGGATTTTCACCCTGTGTTCGCTTGTGCAGCAGACCGGGAAGCCCAGCATCTCCGGTTTTTCCCGTGCCATGATTCGCAGCCAGTGTGGCGCGCAGCCGAGAAACCTCGACGCGACCGCCGGTGTGATCGTCGGGCTGTCCATAGCCCGAAGCTCGTCAATGTTCGGCATATCCTAGCCTCCTACTTCAAGTGGCGCTTACCGCGCCGTGTATCTCCTCTGGCTTTCGCTGCAAATCTGGATTGCGCTTGTGTCCATGCCCTCACAAGGCGGCGTTTCTCGCCTTCCTCGACGCGCTTTTCGTACTCGGCAGTTTTGATCTTCGCATACTCGGCATATGCTGCACAGGTTTTGCGGCATTCCGCGCTCCGACCAGCGCAATCTTGCTTGCAAGGGCACCGTTCGTCAAATTGCCCGATTCTAACCATCCGGTAGCCCTCTTTCCATCATTTTTTGCATAGCACGGCGTTCAAAGGCCCCCATTTCACCGCCGTGCTCAACGTATGTTGAATTTTTTCTTACAGAAACTGAACCCTTCGCGTTGCCGCCTTTGTCCTGTTCTTTTGCAAGCCAACGGACGATAAACGAGTTTATCCCGCGTTTTGTCTTTCTCCTGTCCGGATTTGCGTCAAGCCAGCCTTTCATGCCCCGAAGCTGCTGTATCACGTCTACAGCAGGGTACAAGCCCGCCCATTCTTGGCATTGCTCCACGGAAACGGGATATTCCGTTCCGTCATTCAGGGGGAGAACGATTGCTGGCGGCGCGGATGCCGCTTGCGGCTCCGTGCTACCTTCCGCATCTCGAATAGCGAATATCGAATTCGATTCTCGATTCTCGAATACGGGAACATTTGAAATCATTTGCTTGCATATGCTTGCATCCGCTTGCGAACTGCTTTCAGGCGCTGGATACTTGCTAACTTTCGCGCGCTGTGTCTGGTACTTGCCCCATGTTGGTAAACAAAGGAAGCGCTTACCCTCAAACACATACAGGGTAACCAATCCAGCGTTCGCCAATCCATGAAGAGCAGTTTCCACCGTTTTCAGCGTGAGATTTTCCTTTAGCGGGAATAGGCGGTTTTTCACGACCGCCGCTCTCCCATCGAAGCGCCCGAAATCATCGCAGTTGACAATCAGCCGATAAAACAGAACTTCTTCAAACCATGAAAGCTTGTCAACGCTTTCGCTCGTACAGACGCTTTCTCTAATGATTCTGTTCGGCATTTTTCATTCCTCAGAACGGGAGGTTCCCATCTTCTTCGTCGTTAGCAATCTCCGTGAAATCGCTCTTGGCTTCCTGCGAATCTCCGTCGCGCTTGGAGTCGCCAAAATAAACGTGATCCGCGAGAATTTCAGCGCTACGGCGTTTGTTTCCCTCCTTGTCCGTCCAGCCGCGAATCTGCAAGCGGCCAGTAACTACGGCCATGCGGCCCTTCGTGAAGTATTTCTCGACGAATTCAGCGGTGCTCCGCCAGCAGACAACATCAATGAAATCTGTCTCTTTCTCCCCGCCCTGCGGCGCGTAGTCGCGCTCACAGGCCAGCGTGAAGGAGGCGACCGCAACGCCGGTCTGCGTTCTCCGCAGTATCGGGTCAGTAGTTAACCTTCCCATGATTGTAATTGTGTTAAGCATTCCAAATTCCTTTCCTGTATACAAGGTTTGTTTCGTCCCATCCGGGATATTTGCTTCTCAGATAATTCGCCAGTACCTCTTTGAGCGCCGCGCGGTCTGCTGATTGGTCGTATCTGGTGTGACATATGTCGCACAGCGTTATGATGTTCTCGGCGATTCCAAGCCCGCCGTGTGAGCGCGGTATGTAGTGGCACCACGGGCTTCCCGGTCTACCGCAAACGATGCAGTAGCCGCCGTCACGCTCCATAACGGCCTCTTTTACAGAGGCTGGGATACTAGTTGCCTTTGTCTGTTTGTGCAGCTCTCTCACCCCATTCAATGTTCATCCGAGCCAGCTCGTCAGGCGTCAAGGTCTCGATTCCGAGGCTTTTTGCATCCTGCACAGCCATATCGATAATCCGGCTCATTTGCTTCGCGTTGTATCGAGACGAGCCGTAATAGGCTCTGACAACAACGCCGTCACCGTCCTGCTGATAGTCAACTTCTTCGGTCGGCCAGCCTGTCCCGAGCATAGACCACGCCGTCCGGAACGTCGGCGCGTCCTCTCTTGTGAGGTGGAAGTCCTTAAATACGCCGACCGCCTTGATATAGTCGATGTATATGTCTTCTTTCGTCCGTCCGAGCTTGTCCGCGATCTGATCGCAGAGCTGCCAGAAGTAGTTGTTTGAATCAAGACTACGCTTCTTGCGGAACTCCTTGATCTCCGCGACGTACTTCTTGCCCGGCACCATTGCCGACAAGAACAACTTGGCTTTGGACGGAGCATCCGCACGAATGCGAAGCCATGTCCCGGCGGCGTCCATCGTCCAATCAGCGGAGGTAAATGTGATCTCAGTCATTGCCTATGCCCTGCACAAGCTTCATGTAGCAATCCCAGCAGAGGCAACGCCCATATTTCTTCGTCGTGTTCTCTGCGATGGCCCATGCCGAATAGCTTTTGCCATTGAAAACGGACGGCTCAACAGGCTTGCCGCAGTCAGCGCATTTGAATCCCGGCTGGCGCTCCTGTTTTTTCGGTTGCTGCGCCGCTGGTTTCGGCGCGGGATTCTGCGTCGTATTCCCGAATGTGTAAACCGTTCGGCCCTTTGACGTGATCGTCAGTGTCTTGATGCGTTCCGCTTCGTCGTATGTAATCTCCGAGACGTCGAAATGGTCAGAACACTGCCATTTCCCGGTTCGCTCGTTTTTGACGAGCCGAGAACAGTTCTCAGCGCCGATCCAGATAAACGGGGCAGAATAAAGTTCTCTGCCAATGCCGTGTTTGAAACCAGCACGTTTGAATGCGTCGGATGCACGGCCTTTCTCAGCCTCCGTGTTGCTTTCAACGCCAGCGTCCCACTTCCATACGAGGTGCCCGTTGCTGAAATAGTCAACGCCGATCCCGCCGTATAGAACTCCATCGACAAGCTTGAAGTCGTTTTCCCAATTCTGCGTTCCTACGGTCTCGTCAAGGAGATCCGCATCCGTTCGAGCCGTCTTGTAGAGCAGGATGGATGCTCCTTTTTCGTTGCACTGCGCAACTCGGCATTCGATTTCATCCGGTTTCAGTGTCCGAAACTGTTTCATTATTTCCCTCCAATTCCAAGCGGCAGTAATAGCCTCTGCCAAATTCGTGAACGATGTATTCCCCAGTGAGCCTGCACTGTTTTCTCGAATAAGTCTCGAAAAACGGGCAGAATTGGCAGCAGATATGGTCCTTTTCGAAAAAAACGCTTACTCTCGTCTCCACGGGGATGTAAACATAGTCATTCGAGAGTTTTCCGGCCATATCCAAGCGCCTCCAAAATGTGCCGTGTCCCGAGTTGCTGTACTAGCAAGGCAATGATTTGATTGTCTGGATCGTAGTTCTCCGTACCGGGGTCTGCCATGATTCCCTCGTCGCCTTGCCAGTAATCCTCTCCGGGGTAAATCTCTACGCCGAAGATGTCATACGCGCATCTTGCCTGCTGCGGGTCTTTGGAACAATCAATCTCCATCGTCGGCCTCCAAGCTGTATTCAGCATAATGCGTCGGTTCGCCAAAACGGTTTTCGCCGGTTACGATTCGGCTCCTGATAGGGTATCCGGCACGGCGAAGGTCGCATATTCTAGCGCCCAGCCTGAGACAACCGTATTCCCGAATTGCATCCATCGGCGTAATCTTCCCGACTGTTTTCAGGTGTCGGAGCACCTTTTCAGCCTGCGTCATGAGTTGCAGCGCAAAACGCTATCAACCATCGGCTACCTCCCTGAACTCGCCAGCTACAAGTTCATACCATGTGTCTGGCTTGATTCTCACGCCATCAACGAATTCAGTCTTTACGCAAATAGGCACGAATCTTTGCTTTTTATCAGAGTACTTCCATTCCGAAAGCGTAACCCAACTTCCGATTTTTGCTTTCACTTTTGAGCTGTGCCCTGCGCAGCAAATAACTGAATCTTCTCCTGTGCTCTCAATCTTCGCGGCATAGCCAGAAGAGCCGATCTTCGCGGCATTGCCAGAAGAGCCGATCTTCGCGGCATCGCCAGAAGAGCCGATCTGCGCGGCATTGCCAGAAGAGCCGATCTGC
>ERZ773225.707-NODE-707-length-46628-cov-24.249909_pt1 | contig 46628 bp, 48 predicted proteins | sample MGYA00580993_ERZ773225 | MGnify/ENA primary metagenome ERZ773225 (study PRJEB29015, sample SAMEA2737748) | human gut metagenome | biome: human gut; feature: human-associated habitat; material: faeces | place: China | collected 2012 ...
AGTATCATTTTCGATACAGATTTATCAATAATCCATTTTCGATACCCTATTCATTTTTATAATCAAAAGGATTACGGAGTAGTTACTCAAAAAAATTATAAAATAACCAAAAATAAGAACCGTACATCTACAGTAAGATGCTGCCGGTTCTTATTTTATATATACCTATCTATTACGATACCTTGAGTATGAACTTCTGAAGCTCCTTCTCATCCTCTACCCTGGCAATCTTTGCGCCAATCTTTGTAAGCTTCTCCTCGAGTGCCTCATAGCCTCTCTGGATATAATAGATATCATCAACCACTGTAATGCCATCTGCTGCAAGACCTGCTATAACCAGTGCAGCTCCTGCTCTTAGGTCAGGTGCATTCACTCTGGCACCTGTGTATCTTTTCACGCCGCTGATGATTGCTATATTGCTCTCTACCTTTATATCAGCTCCCATTCTGGTGAGCTCGTCAACATACTTGAAACGATTCTCAAATATGCTCTCTGTCACTGTACTGGTGCCCTCAGCGATACCCAAAAGCACTGCCATCTGTGGCTGCATATCTGTCGGGAAGCCCGGATATGGAAGTGTTGTGACCTGTGTATGCTTTAAATGTCCGTCTGATATTACTCTGACTGAGTCATCAAACTCCTCTACCTGGCAGCCTACCTCCAACAGCTTTGCTGTGGTGGCCTCAAGATGCTTTGGAATGACATCCTTTACCAGCACGTTGCCTCCTGTTGCCGCAACTGCAAACATGAATGTACCGGCCTCAATCTGATCCGGAATGACAGAATACTCTGTCGCATGTAATTTCTCCACACCTACAATTCTGATGACATCGGTTCCTGCGCCCCTGATATTTGCTCCCATGCTGTTTAAGAAGTTTGCCACGTCAACGACATGAGGCTCCTTAGCCGCATTCTCGATAACAGTCTTGCCATCTGCCATGGCTGCAGCCATCATAATATTGATTGTGGCACCTACAGAAACCTTATCCATATATATGTGTGTGCCCTTAAGCTCCTTTGCCCTGGCGATGACAAGGCCATGAGCTATGTCTATGTCTGCTCCCATGGAGCGGAAGCCCTTCATATGAAGGTCAATCGGCCTGCTTCCGATATCACAGCCTCCCGGAAGCGCAACCTCTGCATGCTTGTATTTTCCAAGTAATGCACCAATCAAATAATATGATGCCCTGATTCGTCTGATGAATTCATTATCGACATTTACGCCCCTGATAAATGAACCGTTTATCTTTACCTTGTGTATATCCACGCGCTCCACATGTGCGCCGATTTCTTCGATTGCCTGAAGTAAGACATTAATATCCCTTACATTTGGCAAATTATCTATTGTTACAGTCTCGTCTGTCATTATGGCAGCGGCCAAAATAGCAAGTGCAGCATTTTTAGCTCCACCAATTTCAACTTCACCGTATAAAGGATTTCCACCTTTGATTACGTACTGTTCCATATTCCACCTCTATGAATTCAGGAGTATACTTCCTCCTAATATACTATTCTCAATTTACACTATTGTTATACATCCAACTACAAATTTCATTTATGACGACGTATTTAAGCCGCCATTTGTGCCGGTGCTGCTTTTAATAAATGACGCAGCAGCTACTATTATCTAATCATATCACGATAAATAAGCACTATAATTCAAGTGCCTCCACCAGCTTCTCTACTGTCTGCTCCACATCAAGCCCCTCCTCGGAAACCTCGATGTCTGCATACTGCTCATACAATTTTGAGCGCTCTTCAAAAAGGGTCTCTAAAGTCTGCCCTTTCTTTAATACTACACCTCTACCCTTTATATCTGCAAGTCGTTTTTCCAAAATAGCATAAGAAACCTTGAGATACACAACTCTGCCTATCTCCTTAAGATGCTCCATGGCCTCTTTTCCGTATACCACCGAACCGCCTGTAGCTATAACGGCCCTATCAGCCCTGATAGAGGCATTGACACGGTTCTCTACCTCTATAAAACCATCCGTGCCCTTTTCCTCAATTATCTCACGCAGAAGCTTTCCCTCCTGCTCCTGTATCAGTAAATCCGCATCCAGGAAGCTGTATCCCAGCACCTTTGCAAGTATTACGCCTATGGTACTCTTTCCAACTCCCGGCATGCCTATAAGTACGATATTAGTTTTCTGTTCCATCTACTGCCTCAGTATTCTCTGTATCTGTACTATTGGTGCTTTCTGACTGCTGTGTGCTCTCTGTAGCGCTTGTGTCTGCTGCCTTTTTGTCCTTCTTGGTAGTAGTAAAATAATTGTGAATCTTGATCTTGTCAAGCTGCTTCTGCTTTACAGACCATTTTTCATCGTCCTGCCATCCTGAAAGGATGCCATTGTAATATTTGTCCTCTTTATTGCCCTTTACAGTCTTCCTGTTTGACTCTGTTGCTTCCTCATCGGTCTTTTTGTCAAGCCTTACGATATAGTAAGTGCTGTCTGTAGTGATGAGGTCTGAGGTCTGTCCCTCCTCGAGGGAATTGAGTGCATCTACAACGCTCTGATCAAGATTGTTTGTAGTGTATACACTGTCCTTAGTCTTGCTGTTCGATGACTCTGAGCTCTCTTTAGACTCGGTATCACTTACAGACTCGGTGGACTCTGTGTCATCTGATTTCTTATCTGAATCATCTGTCTTCTCCGCATCCGGATCAACGTATGTGGCGTATGTGCCTGTTGTGGCTGTAGTGCCTGCTGCCTTGGCTGCATCCTCTAAGGATGATCCTCCTGCAAGCGCCTCTACCACTGCATCTGCCTGTGCCTTTATCTGTGCTGACTGCTCATCTGTATATGTCTGATACTGGTAATTAGAGTCATATGCACCCTTGTAATCAAGCTTCACAATGGTGTATGCAGCCATATTGGCTTCCTCATCCGTCACGCTTGAATCAGCATTTTTGATGATTGCAGCATACATCTTACTCTTTATGAGGCGAAGCTCTAAATATTCCTCGACAATCTCCTCTGTAGCACTCATCTCGTCTATCACATCATCGGAATTTGCCTTCATAAACTTCTCTGCGGCCTTTTTGATTTCCTTTTTCTCATCATCAGAAACCTCTACATCGTAATCTGACTGATGCGCCTTTAATGTGTAGAGCTCATGAGCCTCCTCGATAGCATTTTTCTTCCATGTTTCAAGCACAGTATTATTGCCTGATACTGTCTTGTCCCAGTAGCCCTCGCCCATGTACTGTATATACATGTCATCATAACCGGCCTCCTGGTACCTTATCATAAAATTAACAAGCCCAAGCTTGATATCCTCTTTATCTAATGTCGCAACTGTTGCGGTTTTATTTATTGAACATCCTGTAAAAGCTGTAACTGAGAGTGTTGCAGCTAATAACATAGCTATTACTTTTTTCGCTTTCATTGTATCTATCCTCTTTAAAAATGGTATAGTATCGCTCGTATATTATAGAGCTTTTCAGGCCTGCTGGCAAGCATTTTCTAAACTTTGTAAATTATCGTCAATTTCGCGTAAAACATGTGGTGTTTCCTATGCTATATGCTACATGATTCCAAAATTCGGGTAACTATTCAGCCGTAATCAGTTCCTTACGCATTTGCGAAATCAGTTCCTCCACCACATCAAGCACATCCCGCTTCTTTGCCACGCTGCCATTTTTTAAATCAAATGTGAAATATGGGTTTTCTGCCATATTAAATTTGAGTGAGGAATTATACTGGGCAATAAGCTCCGGTATCTTCTCCGCATTTATCTTTGCCCGTTCAAACATGGTAAGCTTTATCAGTGAGCCGGTCTGCTTTATCTCAGTGATATATACGGCATGTGCCAACGCCTTAAGCCTTGCCACGCGAAGCAGGCTGAGCACAGATTTTGGTGGTTCACCAAACCTGTCTATGAGCTCCTCGAGCATCTCGTCCTTTTCTTCCTCTGTCTCTATGCCTGCAATACGCTTGTATATATCCAGCTTCTGGAATTCGTTTGCAATATAACCTGCCGGAATATAAGCATCGGTAACAATATCCACGGTCGTGTCAAATTTATCACTGATATCCTCGATTCCCTTTGCCTCTTTTACAGCCTCGCTCAACATCTTGCAGTACAAATCATAGCCCACTGCCTCCATATGGCCGCTCTGCTCCGCTCCGAGCAGATTGCCCGCACCGCGGATTTCAAGGTCTCTCATGGCAATCTTAAAGCCGCTGCCAAGGTCTGAGTACTCCTTTATCGCTGCAAGACGCTTTTCTGCCACCTCTTTTAGCATCTTGTTGCGCCTGTACATGAGGAATGCATACGCAGTACGGTTAGATCTGCCGACTCGTCCGCGAAGCTGATAAAGCTGTGAAAGCCCCATGTTGTCCGCATCGTGTATAATCATTGTATTGACGTTTGAGATGTCAAGTCCGGTCTCAATAATGGTCGTGGATACAAGCACATCTATTTCACCATTTATGAAACGGTACATGATGCGCTCAAGCTCCGTCTCCTTCATCTGTCCGTGTGCAAATGCAACAGTCGCATCCGGCACCAGCTCCTGCAGCTTTGCCGTTATTTCTGCTATGTCGCGCACTTTATTATATACGTAGTACACCTGTCCGTTTCTGGCAAGCTCCCTGTTAATTGCCTCTCTGACAAGCTCATCATTGTACTCCATGACATATGTCTGAATCGGCACACGGTCCATCGGCGGCTCCTCAAGCACGCTCATATCCCTTATGCCGATTAAACTCATGTGAAGTGTCCTCGGAATCGGTGTAGCGGTCAGTGTGAGCACATCCACATTGACCTTCATCTGCTTAATCTTCTCCTTGTGAGTTACGCCGAAGCGCTGCTCCTCATCGATTACCAAAAGCCCCAGATCCTTAAACTGAACATCCTTTGAGAGTATGCGGTGTGTTCCGATAATGATATCGACCTCACCCTTTTTAAGCTTCTCTATCGTCTTTTTCTGCTCCGCCGGACTTCTGAAACGACACATCAAATCCACATTCACCGGAAAATCCTTCATCCTCTGCGAAAACGTATCGTAAATCTGCTGTGCCAGAATGGTTGTCGGGGCAAGATATGCCACCTGCTTGCTGTCCTGCACCGCCTTGAAAGCCGCACGGATTGCAACCTCCGTCTTGCCGTAGCCCACGTCACCGCAAATCAGTCTGTCCATTATTTTATGGCTCTGCATATCAGTCTTTGTGGCTTCAATTGCAAGAATCTGATCCTCAGTCTCATCAAAAGGGAAAAGCTCCTCAAACTCTCTCTGCCATACCGTATCCTCGCCGAAGGCATAACCGTTTTGCTGCTCACGCTGGGCATACAGCTTCACCAGGTCTCCTGCAATCTGCTTTACCGCACCTCTGACACGATTCTTAGTCCTGGTCCATTCCTGACCGCCAAGCTTGTTGAGCTTTGGTTTTCTGGCATCCTTTCCGGCATACTTTTGTATCATGTCAAGCTGGGTGGCAAGAATATAGAGATTGGAGCCACCCTGATACTCTATCTTGATGTAGTCCTTTACCTTTTTGTCCACCTCAAGCTTTTCAATGCCGCGGTAAATACCGAGTCCGTGGTTTTCATGCACCACATAGTCCCCCACCGACAGATCGGTAAAGCTCTGTATTTTTTCACCCTCATAGGTGCGGTGACGCTTCTTTTTCTTCTGCTGCGCCCCAAAAATATCTGACTCCGTAATCACGGCAAACTTTAGGATAGGATACTCAAAGCCTCTTCTCACCTTGCCGTAGCAGACCATAATCTGCCCCTCAAAAAGCTCATGGTCGTAGTTTTCAGTGTAAAAGCATGTGATTCCCTGATCTGTGATATCCTCTGAAAGCCGCTTTGCCCTTGTCCTTGAACCGGATAAAAGAATGACTCTGTAGCCGTTTTCTTTATAGCGCTTTAAGTCCTTTATCAAAAGCTCAAAGCTGTTATTGTATGGGCTGACACTCTGACAGTGAATACCATAGCTTCCCAGCTGGTGCAGTCCGTTTGCTTTATTATCGAGCGCACCGAGTGCGATGCACGAATACTTCTCGAGCTTTGCCACAATCTCCTTCTCTGTAAAAAGACCGTTCATCTGCCCCGGAAGTATATATCCCATCGCAAGTCTCTGCTTCATGCTCTCTGAAAACTCAGTCTCTGTAAGCTTTCCCTGCTCTGTACATCTGGTCAGCTCATCGAAAAATATAAGGCTGTCCGATGGCTTAAAATAATCCAAAAGTCCGACTCTCTCGTCAAAAAAGTACGACAAAAAAGCATCCATGCCCGCATACATGGACAGCTCTCCCCACTCCTCGATAAGCTCATCTGCCATCACAGTCACTCTGTGTGCTTCCTCTGTCTTCATCTGCTTTCTAAGCTTGTCAGATACACGCTTTGCCTCTGCCTTAAGCTTTTCAATTCCCCCGGCCTTTTCCTCATCGCTAAGTACAAGCTCTGCCGCCGGATATATGCTCACCCGGTCAATATTTTCAATGGATTTCTGGCTCTCGCAGTCAAAATATCTGATGGTGTCTATCTCGTCTCCCCACAGCTCAATTCGTATAGGATTCTCCTCCGTCAGCGGAAAAACATCAAGAATACCGCCCCTGACAGAAAACTGTCCCATCGTCTGGACCTGATACTCTTTTTCATAGCCCATCCGGATAAGGGCAGCCTGAATTTCCTTCAAATCCAAAAGCTGTCCCTGCTCAAGTGTAAGCACGTTTTCCCACATCTTTTCTATCGGCGCCATCGTATTCATCAGCGCGTCAAAGGTGGTCACAAGCGTCACTCTCTCCTGCTCACGGATAGCCTTCAAAGCCCTGATGCGCTCCGCTGTCAGGAGATTGCCCCTGATATCCGACTGGTAAAAAAGCACATCCTTTGATGGATAATACACCACCTCTTTGTCAAAAAAACTGTACTCATCGTACAGTTCCTTCGCCTTCTGCTCTCCAAAGGTCACAATAAGCTTGTTTTTCCTGTGACCTCCAAAGGCATATATCATCTGTGATTTTTGCGCATCTATACATCCCGTGACAGATATAAGTCCGGACGATTTTTCTGCCGTTTTTGTCATCTCCTCAAAGCCCGCAAGGGAAAGGAGTGGCTCTGTAAATGCTTTCACTTTCAATTCTCCATTTCTGTCTGTTCAAAATCACCTTGTCGATTTCCAGCTAGTTATATATGTTCATAGCCTTATCCGTCTCACCATGCATCATAAGAACTGCTGCATCCATCGCATGACCTATAGCTTCCTCTACCTTTGCCCTGTCCTCAGAACTGAAACGCCCGAGCACATGGTCAGCAAGATCCCAGCCCTGCGGCTTCTCTCCAACACCGACCTTGATACGGCTGAAGCCCTGTGTGCCGGTCATTGCAATGATACTCTTAATCCCGTTGTGACCGCCGGCGCTGCCCTTTTTGCGGATACGGATACGCCCCGGCTCGAGCGAAATATCATCAAAAATAACAATCATTTCCTCATCCGGATCAAGCTTATAAAAATTCATCACCTCAGCAACAGACTCGCCGCTTAGGTTCATGTATGTCTGCGGCTTCACAAGCAGCACCTTCATGCCATCAATCACTCCGCTTCCACAGAGCGCCTTGTGCTTTTTGTCTGTCACACTTATATTATATTTATCCGCAAGCGCATCTATCACATCAAATCCGATATTGTGTCTTGTGTGCTCATATTTTTTGTCAGGATTTCCAAGTCCTACTATAACGTACATCTTTTATCCTTTCTCTTTCTCATATCATTTACAATTCAAAATAAAACAAATACTGCTGGATAATTCCCGCCACACCCTTGTAGCGCTCAAAATCAAAGCCGTCACTATAATATTTGTCCAAAAGCTGCTTTACATGCGTATCTATCGGAAACGCATCCACATGATGCAAACCAAAAAGACATATGCAGTTCGCCACCTTTTTGCCAATTCCTTTGCGAGAAAGCAGGCTTTCCATCGCCTCATCATAGCTCATTTTGCGCAGATTATCAAGCCAGTCAGGATTATTAGCACCATACTCATATATTTCCTTCAGATACGGTGCCCTATAGCCAAAGCCCATGCTCCTGTCATCAAATACCTCATCCGGTACCTCAAGAGGCTTTGGAAATGTATACAGTTCTTCCCCCTCTGCACTGCCGTCTATTTTATGTCCGCACCGCCTGCAAAGTAAATCCACACTGTTTGTGATTCGCTTTATGTTATTATTCTGGGAAATCATAAAAGTAACAATCATCTCCCACAAATCCTGCCTTAAAATGCGCACACCACTGCCATATGCATATGCCTCCTTCAGATGCGCGTCATCTCCGTCTGCTATAAGCTTTGCAATCCCCGCATAATCCGTATCCATATCCAGATAACTTTTCCATATATTGTTCCAGTCAGCCTCATCACAGTCCAGCTCAAACTCATTCCCGTCCTGCTTAATCCGAAGCGCCCTGTCAAATGCCACTACCGTGTATTCGTTTTCTCCTGTGTTCTTCCATCTGAAGCACTGACCACTGTCAGCAATCTGTTTTAAATCCAGATTATCTATTTTCGTCTTGTACATATCTGTTTGTCTATCCTCTTTTATTTTAGCTATACTCGTAACTATTCAGAACCATCCCACGCACATTCTAAAAAGCCGGTCTGTCTGTGGCTTATTGTACCACGGATAGACCGGTTTGTGTGAAATATATTTGGATTATTATACCAGCTCAGGTATTTTATATCCCGCCTTGCTCATCGCTTTTTCAAATTCATCAAGCGACATCTCAGCTTTCTCGGCACCTCTTTTTGCAGAATAGTCTCCCTCCTGTACGGAAAGATAAATTTCAAAAAGACGTCCCTGCTGCATTCCCTCCTGAATGCCACGTTTTTTATGATCATCCCATGCCTTACACATATTTACCACCTCTTCCTTTTCATCATACTTAATGTCAGTTCCTACAAATAGATTGATAGCTGCTACTGTCTCAACGTCAACCCTTGTAAAGGTTTCGTCTTTTGTAATTAAATCATTCAGCTTTTCCTCATCTGACGCATTTTTCAATAACTCAAACAATGGCCTGAGCCCTGTCTCGAACTTGGAAAAGTCTATAATTTCCAGTGGATTCAGCAAATTAATCCTGTAATCATTGATGAATGGGAGTATTCTTTCATCCATCTGTGGCATCATCTCTGCAAGGCTTCTTGGCCCATCCCACTGTGTAGTTCCAAGATACAGTGTGATTGTAATCACCGGCGTCAGCTTATCATCAAGTGTAAAGCCTGACAGAAACTCGTCCGAAGACCTGTAATCCTTATTTTTCCGGTGACGTTTCTTTGCCTCGTTGACCTGCTCTCCGTAATTCAATGCATCATAAATCATAGTTTTAACAGGCATCGCATAATGAATGTCTGTCTGCGCTTCTGCTCCAATTAAGATAACATACATTTGCCCTGTATGCTTCATGGAAACACTTTTTAGCAAATCTCTCCATTTCTGCTTAACAATCTGCTTCTTATCAATACCGAAAACTGATAACACCTCTGTGGTGTCACATTCCTTTAAATCCTCCGGTTTGATAACCTTCTCTCCGTCAAACAATACATAATTACAGATTTCACTAAACCTCGTATTGTCCGACAAATACTCCTTTGCCTTCGAGTCCTTTGTACCCAAATTAACCTCCTCTTCTTGTGTGAGCAGGAAAATTTGAAGTCGAATAAAAATACTGTATACTTATGCTTTCCACGTATATGATGTGTACAATAATCACTTATATAAAAGCCGGCAAAATCCCCACAACCCGCTTTTCTCGCAATGTTTTCACATCTGACATTTCAATTTTCCTGCTATTAACTGGTAACATAAAGCATTGAAAATTTCCATGTCTTTGTCGAAAAATGCGAAGTGGTCTGCCCTCTTCAAAGTGATACGCACCGATAAAAAATATGCTGTGGTGTCATATTTACAGAAATATAATGCTTTGAGTTGATTGTAGCACAGCGAGGGCAGTTTGTCATTAAGTTTGTCATTAAATTTCTCATTCTAATTTTATCAAATCACCTAATCTTTTCCCCTATTTCGTCACCGAACAACACGCAATAATTACCACAAGTAAAATAATCACCACTTTACAACTTTTTCAGCCCCAAGTGCTGAAACGCTGTTTCTCTCGGATACCGTATGTGGCAGAAAAGATAATCAATACTAGGGCTTGCGGCCTCCATGGTTCTGAGCCGCAAGGAAATTGAGATGATGGTTAATCTTATTAACATCGCTTACTGTTGTATGAAACTATTGCCATATCAGGATGAAAAATTTTCTGATTATCGTGATAAAAGCATGCAGGATTTCCGTTTTACATTAAGCGAGGGTATACGCCAGCAGGCACTTTTCGCCACTTTCGTGCAAAATATTGAAACCCGAATAAAATCATCCTCAGTAATAAATGCCTTAAAACAGGTGATTGTTAAGCAGAAGCATTATTTATAAAGTTATAAAGTGGTGTTTGTGAAACTTAGCGAAACTTAAATCACGCCCAATATGGAATATACTTTTTATATCTTGGTGCCGTATCCGGATCCATTACTTTAATATATCCTCCATCAACAGCACTGGTAAGAAGTCGAGATGCTTTTGCCTTCTCTTTTTCTCCCAATCCAAATATTTTTCGAATATCCGAATTAGAAATACCCTCAAAATTGACATATGCCAGACACGCCTGCATATAACAAGTACGCATCCGATCTTCTTTCGTGGTTAGTTCAAACGGTACTTTTGCAAACAGTATTACTTTTGTAAATTGATTATTTTGATTTTCAATCCTTGGTGCAAGTAGTTCGTTTTTACCAGTTGCTTCAACAATCTTATCATAACCACTGCCACGCTCCTCACAAATACCACATTTGTGCATAAACCCGGCAATGTTTTCATTTCTGGATACCGGCACCGAATCTACAATTCTTTCGATTGCCACCAATGGTGCTCCGGCATTTGAAAACTCGATTCGATTTTTAAACACCTCCACCATTGGATTCGTTCCCCTTTGCTGCAGATTCTGATGTATCATGGCATTTGCCAGCAACTCACGAATAGCAATTTCGTGAAAACTGACAACAGATTTTCTCGTAGCATCTACAATAACTTCTTCCTGTGGAATAATTGTCATAATATACTGCACGATTTCTTCATGTAAAAATGCATAACCTGCACAAAATTCCTTTTCTCTTATAGCATCCAATCTGGAGTTTTCTTTATACCATATCACTCTGACAGTTCTTCTATGCAGATATTCAAATTTCTTCAAATCTTTTGCAATCATCAAAGCACCCATATTCGTGATATCCCATGTCCCGGCATCATTTTTCATAATAAATTTTTCATGTTGCAGGTCTTCTAGTACATTATCTCGACTTCTCGGAATCGGCATTTCAAGTTTGTCATAATACTTGGAATAATCCAGTAATGACACCATTTCATCCTCATTCAGATTTCCCATCGCAATTCATATGGTGTGGAATCAAATATTCCCCACCAGCGAACTGTACCGGCTGTTTTTCTGCACAAGGAATCTCCATCAGCACAACCATTCCTTCATCCATCGGAACCTCAAAAAATCGGAAATTAATTCTTAGTGAAAGCATTCTTGAAAGCCATGCTTCCAATTCCTCATTTTCCTTTTTCATTTTACGATACTGAAATTCAGTGCCTACAATTTTGTACGTTGCATCATCCACACCCCAAACAAGATATGCTTTTGGTCGTTCGCACAACGCAGCTGAATTACTGAGAGCAGAAATATATTCACCAATCATCTGCGGCTGTTTATTATTACATTTGAATTCTACCCACTCAGTCTCATCCGGAAGTTTTGCAAGCTCTCGAACAAGACTTTGCAGATATTCTACTGATCATATTGCAATAAAATCACCCTCTAACTTTGCAATTAACACTATTTTGAAAGAATATCTCGAAAATTAGCATAAACCATCTTAATAATGTCTGGTTCCTTATAATATCGTGCAACTAACTCGTATATTTTTATTAAGTTGTTAAATGTGTACTTTCTTCCATCAATTTTTGTAAACGGTCCATCACTTTCAATTAATACTCTTGTTTTTGGTATCAAATACAATTTTTCTTTATTCTTTTCATTTGTTACCATGTTAGAATTAAGTGAAAAATAACATCCTATATCCACTAATTGTTGCAATTGCTCTCCGTTTCCATTAAACCAATGAATAATGCACCTACGAGGACGATATTTTTTCAAAATAGATATTGCTTCTTCCTCCGCTCTTCTAAGATGCACAGACATTAATTTATCCTTTTCTGCACACACTCTTACAATTTGCTCAAAATACATACATTGTTTATTACGCGAAATATAACTTTGTCTTGAAAAATCAAGTCCTATTTCTCCGACATAATTAGTTGTATTTACCAATTGCATAAAATCATAAAAATCCGCCTCTTTCAGTGATACATCCTGTGGATGGAATCCAAGTGCAAATTTCAAATATTTTGTTTCCGGATATATGCGTTTACAGGATATATATACTCCAGGCGAATTCGTCATGCACAATGTATATTGTTTTCTTTCATTTATTCCGTCATATATTTTCTGATGCTCTTTGTAATAATCCAGATGAAAGTGTGTATCAATAAGGTGTTGAATCATAATCCCAGATACTCCTTCATTCTCTGATCTGCGGAAAAAAGTTGTACTAAATCCTCTATACTTTTCTTGTATAATGATAAAAATTTTTCAACTTCCTCTTCTGTTAATTCTCCTACGCATCTAATATATCTTTTTAATTCTTTATCCGAAGAATGTTTACAACGATAGATACTTCCAAGCACCGCTCTTAAATCTGCACTCTTCTCACTTTCTTCATATTCCATTAAAAAATCATAAGCTTCTCCCTGATAAGAATATTTTTTTATCTCATCTATGTCCAAAAGTGAACTTTTGCGTATCAAACACGGGTAACAGTATCCACAATTTATAGGATATTCTTTAGATCCCTTTTTATTATATCTTGCTAAACAAGGATGTGAGCACGAAATCGTATCTGCATAACAGCTTTTAAATGCATCTGTATCTTTAACTTGTCCTACAATCTCTCTTTTTGTATTGTACGCAAAAAAATTGGTAATAGTATTCTTTATTCCTACCGTTTCTAAGATATCATTAAATTGTCTTAAAAAGTGTGGATGAGTAGTTCTTGTACTGCAAGTTCCTTTTCTTCCTCCCGTTAATGGAATATTAAGTCCGATGAATCCATTTTCCGGGATATAAACCGGTACATTTTCTCCTAAAATACCAGCCACGCTAAGTGCTGCACATAAAAACAGTAATGACCTGCCACGAGAAGTATTTTCGCTCCCCTTCAATATTCCTTCTTTTTCACTTATAGGAGCTCTAGAATTTGCCGTAAAACTAATAAATTTAACAGATTGTTCTGGATAAAAGTCCTGAAAAGTCCTAGCGAACAAATTCTGTCTTTTTGCAAGTTTAGGATATTCATTGTGTCCGATCAGGCAAGGAGAATCTCCGTGCTCTAATAGTTTAATCGCACCACAAAAAGAATCCAATCCTCCAGAAAACAAACATACACAATTACAGTTTTGAATATTCAAATGAATTCTATTTGCATGTTCCCTATAACTATATATTATCTCACTTTTTCTAAATGTAATATGCCAATGATCCCCTGTCAAAAATCCCAGTACATTTTCCCATTGTAATTCCGTATGCTTCCATTTCTCATATTCTAATACTGGAATAGATACGCTTATCTCTCTAGTCCAGCAGTCTTTAAATTTTCTTCTGGATACTCTCTTATCCAAAGCAAAAATGCTCAAACCTATTATGAACAAATCTTCGTATATTGTAGGAATCTGCATTTGATCCATCCGGTACCAGCTGTCTGTTATATTTGTAAATATCGTACTATATTTTTTTCGATTAATCGAAAAAACATATGCGTCTTTCCATTCGTCATCTGGCTTTTTCTCTTGTTCCTTATCAACCCAAAACCGCATTCCTAATCCTCCCCATAATACTTTTCGAACACAGATAACACATCTCTCAATGCATCTTCTACTACTTGTGCTGTTCCCATATTAGAAAAATCAACTGTTCTCAAATTATCCAAGTTTAAATCACCATCAATGCTATTTTCTATATATTCATGCATGTCATTTAAAATTTCGGATGTTTGTGCCGGTGTTTTTCCTTTTGATATTTTTTCTTCATATCGAAAATCAAAATTTTCTTTTATGTATTCCTTCAACATTTCTTTTAACAGTATATCAACTGAAACATTCCCTATATCTGCAATATCTTCAATTTCCAAATTATCCATAGCCTGTGACAATGCATCTGCTGCCATATTATCTTCTACCGATGCTCCAGAATTTGTAAATTCATGCAGTAATTCTGTCCAAACAACTTCTGACGGCTTTCCTACAAGGTCTTCCCTATTATACTCACGCAATGCATTGTCCAGTCCACCCGACGCAACTTTTTGTGCAAAACCTAAAGTTCTTGCCGCTGCTGATTGGAAACTACCACCTGTCGACAAGTCTTTTTTCATTGCGGTTGCATATTTACTGGCCGCTTTTGCTTTAGAATCAAAGTCTCTATTATTTATAAAGGCCGTCACTGCTCTTTTTGCGGTTGACCAATGCGGTGTTGTTGGTGCTATATATCCTTTTGATGTACCCATAACTTATCCCTTCTTTTGTTGTGCTTTTATATCATCCAGCATCTTTTGTGATAATGTTCCCTTTTCAATCATTTTCTGCAATGTTTCTTCTAAACGTTCTGAATCATTCTGATACATAGCCCTTAATACCGGAATATCACCAACTTTAATTTTGCTGTTTGATTTAAGTAATGCTTCTGAAATTTTACCTTTAAATCTTTCAAAATTAATAAACAAATCTCGTATAACAAAAAATTTCAAATCACCTTTTTCAATTTTAGGAATAACAACTTTAAATACATCTCCAATTTCTACGGATGACAATTCTTTTGCTGCATTTATAATAGCTGTCATTTGTCCTCCACTCTGAGCATTTCCTATACGAACCAATATATTTTTGGTATTACTACTAAATCCTGATTGATCAATATTTGAATTTTTTAAATTTTCTCTTGTCAAATAAAAATATCTTTCCAAAGGATATTTTTCCAATTCAATCGGTTTACAATCTAACCATTTTTTTATTTGAGGTGTCGCCCAAGGTTCTTGCTCAACTGTAGTTCCTTGTGCAACTGCCATTCGCATTTCTTTGAATTTTACATTTTCAGTATCAAATTCTTTATTCCATTCATTCAATTGTATAAACAAGTCATTGTCCAGCTTTTGCAGCACTAATAATTTAGCTAAAATGGAAATATCAATTTCATCACCATAATAAATTTTTGCCAACTGGCGTTTGGTAATAAATGTGTTCAAAAAGCGTTTTGCCTGACGTGGATTGCCTTTCAATGTAGATGCAACAATTTCTCTTATTTCATCAATAATTTTTGCTGTTTCATTAAAAACTGTTTTTCCCCCATCCTGCCAATTCAATCCTAACTCATCAATCAACTTATTAATTTCTTCTAGTGTAATCACATCCCCAGAAATTGTTCTTTTTTCTTCGAATATCTTATCTATTAGCTGCTTAAAACTCTCTTGTCCCAAATAGCTTTGTGTAACCAATAATAATAGATAATTTTGTATATCCTTTGCAGATAATTCCGGGATATATATTGGCAATTGAATAATTTTTTCAATGTATTCTTTGTCCAGTTCTACATCAAATCCATTCATTGGTGGATACTTTTCACGGATAGAGTACTTTATAACATTTTCATCTGCTGCAATAATAAATGTTGTCCTGTCAACGGACAAGAATAGTTTAATTACTTCCAATATTTCAATTATTCGTTCTGGACGACATCTGTCTAAATCATCTATCATTACAACTACATTTTTAATATCGTCATTTTTCAATGCATCAGAAAATTCTCCTCTAAATTTTCTGATATTGTTTATCGTACTTTCATCATTCGATACATCTTCCTCTTTCCAATATTCATCTTTTAATGATTGTATAGAATTTGCTGCACTTTTGACTGTATTTCCAATTTCTTCAGCATTTCCTGTTACATTTAATAACATAGGCAACGGATTCCCCATGGCTACACTTGCAACCACAGGTGCGAGCGTGGATACCGCTTTTGTTCCTAATTTAAACCAGTCAACTCTTTTTATTAATTTGCCAAATTTCTTTTTAGCGTCGTCAGGAAATTTTTCTTTAAGCTCTAGCAATAAAGCCTCTATGATTGCCATTTTAGCATCGTCATATGATTCAAACATCCATGCATTAATGGTTACACAAATAGTTTCTTCCTGACTATCAAGCTTTTCATTTATCAACTTCAATAAAGTGGACTTTCCTGCTCCCCACAATCCGAAAACGCCAATTGTCAACGGATTATATTTTTCATTTTTTGCGATATCAGCAATTATTCTTGCATACGGCTCATAAAATAAAATATCAATATCTGACGCATTATCTAGCCACATAAAAAACCTCCCTTGCCTTTTCATATCATCATAGTTTCTTTTTTATTCCCCGTATTTATCCGGGGTTTCCGCCACCATTTGAACCTGTTCATCTCGTTCAACTTTCCGGTAGTCCACGGTCTTTTTAGAACGCATTTCCCTATAAATCACTCCCGCCAGTGCACTCATTACAGCATCATACTTACTTTTGTCCTCAAATAGAGAACCATAGCTATCCTGTGCTTCCATATAACTTTCCATTGCTGCATTTCCAAAAGCTGAAGGAAAAATGCTTTCCGTAAAAATTCTTGGATCAGAAGTCCGGGCCGAACTTGCCAGTTTATCATCTGCAATCAATTTATCATGTAAAGCACCCAGCATTACCCGATCACCTTCTGAAAATTGTCCTTTATACTTTTCATTAATCTTGTTCAATATTTCATCCAATGTACTTTTCTGTCTGTTCCCCTGTACTCCTTGCTTCTTGGACGGAACATACTGACCATCAATTTTCTCCAGTGTTATTGCACCTTCGAATGTTTTCTGCAACTTATAATATTCCAGTTTCAATTTTCCATCCAGATCGACTGGCTCTTCTTTTTCTTCTGGAAGCAATCCAATCAGATAACTCAGAAACAGGTATTCCTTATGCATATCTTCGTCAAACATGCGAACTACCTGTGTGATATAGCTGTACCATCGGATCAACTTTCTTACCAGTCTTCTGAATTGATATCGTTCTTCCGGATTCTTCAAATTGTATCTGTCTGCTATCGGTTTCAACACACTCGTCATTTTTCCCATAGCAGTTGCATCTTGTCTTCCCGGATGATTCCATACGTCTATAAAAGCATTAATATCATTCTCGTTATAAATCGCATAAGCCAAAAGCTCTTTTTCTGTCTGATAAATCAAATCCACATTTACCTCCTGCTCAAGACTCGTCTCCTGATAAAATGGTTGAAATGCTTCTAGAATATCCTCTTTCTTATTTGCGAAGTCCAACACAAATGTGTCTACTTTTCCAGTACAGGTGCGGTTCAAACGTGATAATGTCTGCACAGCCTTTACATTTTTTAGTTTTTTGTCCACAATCATAGTATGGAGCAAAGGCTCATCGAATCCTGTCTGATATTTTTCTGCAATAACCAGGACATTAAAGTTATCATGAAACTCTTCCTTAGTCTGACATTCTGATATATGACTTCCATCTTTTCTTACATTTAATCCGGACTCTGTATATTCTTCATCACCATCCTGCACACTACCGGAAAATGCTGCTAAAATATCCATATCTGCATAATGCTGTTTTTGAATATATCGTTTAATTTCATGGAAATATCGAACTGCAGCCAGTCTGGAATCTGTTACTACCATCATTTTTCCTTTTCCGCCAATTTTATTTTTGGTCGTTTCCCGAAAAGTTTCTACAATAATTTGCGATTTCTGGCTGATATTATATGGATGCAATTTCTCATACTTTTTGATAATCTTTGTTGCTCTGCTCTCTGGAAGCTCTGGATTTTCCGGTGTATCTTTTGCTATTTTGAAACAAGTACTGTATGTCATGTAGTTTTGCAGTACATCCAAAATAAATCCTTCTTCAATTGCCTGTCTCATGCTATAAATATGAAATGGATGAAAACTTCCATCAGTCCATTGGCTACCAAACATCTCTAATGTCGCTGGTTTCGGAGTCGCTGTAAATGCAAAAAATGATAAGTTCGGATGCTTTCCATGTGTCAGCATTTCCTGAACAAGTTTATCATTTCTGTCAATTTCATCTTCTGCTTTTCCCTCTATTTCTGCGTATTCCCGTAATGCTGCCTCTGTATCTGCTAGCGCAGCCTTCAATTTCATAGCAGAACTTCCCGTCTGTGAAGAATGTGCTTCGTCAACAATGATAGCGAAGTTTCTTCCGGCAACCTTATCCACTTCCTGATAAATCACCGGAAATTTCTGCAGCGTAGTTACAATAATTCTTGCACCATTATTAATCGCATCTCTCAAATCTTTTGAATTCTTTTTATCATCAATCGTCTCTACTGCACCTATCGTATGGTCAAAACCCGAAATCGTTTCCTGTAGCTGTGCATCCAGCACAGTTCGATCTGTCACTACAATAACACTACTGAAAACAGACATATCATCGGAATCATGCAAAGATGCCAATCTATATGCTGTCCAAGCAATCGAATTTGATTTTCCAGATCCGGCACTGTGTTGGATCAGATAATTATGCCCAGTTCCTTCTTCCCGTACATCTGCAATTAACTTACGCACTACATCCAACTGATGATATCTCGGAAATATCAGTGTTTTCTTTTTCGTAACCTGCTCTGTGCCATCCGGCAACCGTTTCTTTTCTTCTTTGATTTGCAAATGAATAAACTTCTGGATAATATCCATCATACTATCTTTCTGGAATACATACTCCCATAAATACGATGTCGGATATCCGTCTGGATTTGCAGGATTTCCCTTGCCGCCATCATTTCCTGCACCATTAGAACCTTGATTGAATGGAAGAAAATATGTATTCTTTCCCTCCAGCTTTGTTGTCATCCAGACTTCCAACTGATCAATGCAGAAATATCCTAAAATTCTTTTATTAAACTGAAAACAAATTTCTCTTGGATCGCGATCATACATCCACTGCCGTTTTGCATGATCTACATTCTGTCCGGTATACTGATTCTTTAATTCCAGAGCAAATACCGGAATCCCATTCACAGCCAGAACCATGTCTACAGAATTGTGTGTATCGTTGGAATAAAACCATTGCCTGTTACAGGTAATTTCATTCTTTTCGTATAAAGACATCGCCGTCTGATTCAGACCTGATTCCGGCTTAAAATAGCAGACTTTAAATGGAATTCCTCTGTGCTTAAAACCATGACGTAATATAGAAATGAGTCCATCCATATCACAGGCATTATTAAACGCAAGGCAGAATTTACGCTCCGGATCTACTTTGTTTTGTAATAAAAAACGTTTCCATTCCTTCGGCTGTGTTTTCTGAATAAACCGTAGTAAAGTATCCTGATATACGCCAAGTTGCGGATCATATGCATCTTGATTGTGTGTATATCCACCTGCTGGCGATAAAAAGAATTCTTCAATGTCCGATTCAAAACGTTTCTCTGTAGTAACATCTATGCTCAAATTTTCGGCACCTCCTTTTTTCCGGTGACATATTCATAAAACATTATTTTTTTATAGGCTATAAGGTCTTCTAAAAATCGTTCTTTGCTTTCAAGTATTTTATTGATTGCTCCGACTTTTTCATTTAATTTTTTTGCAATCTCAACTTGTTCTTCAATCGGGGGAACCATAAGGCGAAAATTTAAAAAAGAATCTGTTTTCAGACGATATCTTCCATTTTCATTTATCCCCTGTGCTGCACTATAGAATACTTCTTTAATATAGCAGTATTGCATAACATATTTATAGTAATCTTTGTTAAAACGCATTTCATCATCAATAAAAAAAACTCTATAATCTGGACTCGTTACTCCTTCGTAGCTTGAAAGGTCAACCCAACCTGTACGTAAATCCATATGATTCATTGCGTAATCATCTATATGAACCACTTGATATTTGCTATAATCAGCAGCTGTTTGTCCCTCATTCCTTGATATATCTTTTGGAACAATTCCTTTTTGCGTAATTGATAATAGTTGCAAACCTTCACAACCTGCAATTTCTTTCCTGATTTTAAAAATACGTTTTATTTTCAACATATTCCAATGTGATGGAATATTTCCAAATCCTCTCTCGCCTGAGTTTTTCCATCTTTCGCATTCTCTTACCCCATGTGTTATTAAATCCTCTATGTAAGAGTTTTTCAATATTTTATATTGTTCAATAATTCTATATGTATCCTCTTCCAATCTTGCAATTTCATTACGTTTACTTTTTATATGAAAAACGATTTTTTTCTTTACGCTATCTGGTGGATTAGGCAACTTTATTTTTCTCATTTCTGACCATCTAGTGGTCCATAAATCTGATGCAATGCCATGTCCCCAACGATAAAATTCTTCTTGAAAGTACGTTGATAATAATACATAATTGTAATATTCCGCTGTATATAAATCACGCGGTCTAATTACTATATTAATAACTGAACAAGAGCCATCTCTTTCAGAAACACCACATGCCCCTTTTCTATCTGAGCGACTGTTAATAACAAAATCACCCTTTTTTACAAGCTTGCGATCGCTTCCTTCTGCTGCTTTTACTGCTGATGCTAATTGTGGAACTATACCATTCATAGTAACAGATAGTGGTTCATATATAGTCTCTTTAACTTTGACTTTTCTTTCCTCATACACCTGCCCCAACTCGATTATATTCCAGTTTTCTGGTAACTCGCCTAACCAAATTATGTCGTTAATTTCTCTCATATTTTTAATCCTCAAATAGAATCTTCATAGATTCCTGAATTGTAGCTTCTATATTTTTTAATTCTTCAAATAACTCATCATGACCTTTAAATTTAGGAAAATTATAAAAGTAGCGAATCATTGGAATTTCATACCCTATTTTTGTTTTTTTCTTATCTATCCATGCATCAGGTTCATATGGCTTAATTTCTTCTCGTAAATATTCATCAATGTCGATTTTCATTGGAACTAATTCCGTATCTCGTAATGCTGTATCAGCAACTGGTTTTCCATTTTTATATATAATTTTCCCATTTTCATCATAAAGAGGACGTTCTACAACTATTTTATGATATCCAAACTCTTCTATCGGGAAAATTTTACTTTCACACCAAATTTCATCTATATTGTAACGCATATCATCTTTATACTCCCCATACGCCTGCACAATAAGCTTTGCACATTCAGTTGTTATATCATTTCGTTTTTTCCCGATTGGACGACGCCGAACTTTATAACATTCTGATGCATCAATCAACTGAACCTTTCCAGCTCGATAATCTGGCTTATTCTTAGAAATCACCCAAATATATGTACCTATAGGCGTATTCATAAATTGGCTAGTTGAAAGCCTTATTATTGCATCAAGCCAATCATTCTCTAAAATATATTTTCTTATATTTGACGATCCGCTTCCTGCATCTCCAGCATATAATGGCGATGCATCTTGAATTATTGCCATTTTCCCATTAGGTGCCAATTTTTTTAACCCATTAAGAACAAATAACTGTTGACCATCATTAATTTTAGGTAACCCTGGTGCAAATCTTCCATGTTTTCCTTTTTTAGCTTCTTCTGTTACTTTTTTCTGTTCCCGCTTCCAATCAATTCCAAAAGGCGGATTCGAAATAATGTACTGAAATTGAAATCCTTCGAATTGATCCTCGCTCAATGTATCCCCAAATCGCATATTATTAGGATCTCCCCCTCGAATCATCATATCTGCCTTAGCAATTGCAAATGTAGACGGATTAAATTCCTGTCCAAAACATGTAACACTGATTTCATTGTTTAACTCATGAATACGTTCTTCCATACATGATAACATCTGGCTTGTTCCCATTGCCATATCATATACTGTTACATTTCCACCTTTACTTAAATCTGCATCTGATAAAAGTAAATCTGTCATTAAATAAATTATATCTCTACTGGTAAAATGTGCTCCGGCCTCTTCACCAAACGACTCTGAAAATCGTTTTACCAAATCTTCAAAAATATATCCACAGTCTACTGCACTAATCTTATCTGGTCCCAGATAACCTTTCTGTGAATTAAATTCCTTGATAACTAAATATAATGTATTACTTTCCACAAGTCTACGAATAATATTATCAAAGTCAAATTTTGTTAATATATCCTGTACATTGTCAGAAAACCCCTTTAAATAATCTTGAAAATTTGCTTCAATATTTTCCGGATCAGCAAGCAATGAATCAAATGTATATTTGCTGATATTATAAAACTGATACTGGGAGGCTGTTGTCAAAAATCCATCAATAACTGCAAATTTTTTTACTTCCTCATACTTTTCAAGTACTGCTTTATGCGTTGGCAATAGGCAATCATGAAATCTTTTTACTACTGTCATTGGTAAGATTACCAAACCATATTCATGCGGTTTGAATGGTCCTCTAAGCATATCTGCTACATTCCAAATCATCGTCGCTTTTTCTGCTATATTGGTTCCAACTACATCAAATTTATTATTCTCGTCCATTTATTTTTCCTCCGTATAAATATGTTCCAGTTCTTCTGTTGCCTTTTCCAGTTTGTATTTTAATTCTTTAATCTCACTTAGCTTCGCATAATATTGATCTGCAATTTTTTTCTGACTTTCTAAATCCGGCAACGGAATTATCACCTTTTTTAATCCTTCCACCGGTAAATTCAACAAGGTAGCGCCTACTGCAACTCTGGATAAAGCCGACTTTCCATTTTCGCTTTCCAGATACGCTTTTAAAAAATAAGGATTTATCTTATCTTTATCTAGTTCAATAACATAGAGATTTCCATTTGCCAAAATCTTCTTGCCTTCTTGTACAGACATAATCGCCATTTTCACCGGTGATGCATTTTTGGAAATTACCAGACTTCCATTTTTTATACAATATTTTTCATATTTAGAGTCTATTTCCTTCAAATATGGAAGTTCGTCACTAATGATTCCATCCTGTAAATTTGCCAACATCAAGTACTGCATGTTCGTCGGTTCATCTGATACAATTTCATCTAAAACAGATGCTTTAATTTGTGCTCCTCTTGTTATATTCTTTATTACAGTTTCAAAAAACACACCATTTTTTACAACTGTTTCTCGTTGAAGATATCTTGACGGATTAAGAACATATTCATTTTCCGCTACCTCTTCAATAGAAATCAATCTTGAATTTTTGTCATCAGTATTCAACAATTCAACAATCTCAGAAATATTTTCATCACTAAGAATGTTCTGTCTCCGTCCAACCGATACCATTTCTGTTGCATCTATCATTCTTATGTTTTTATTACTTCTACTTAACACCAGTAACGAACATGCAATTCCTGTATTCAGATATAAATTTTGCGGAAGAGCAATCACTGCTTCTACAAATCCTTGTTTTATAAATTTTTCACGAATGATTGTATTATTTCCACCATTCCAGGTAACCCCATTGCTTACTGAAATAACAGCCCTACCATTTTTATTAAGGTGATTCATGACATTTATAATAAATATCCAGTCTCCTGCTGCTACCTTCTGTACTTCTGGTATCTCATCATATATTGCTTGTAATGCTTTGTTACTTCCAATGCTGTCTTTTACTTTTATTCCCCATGGATAATCACAGAATATTTTATCAAACATCAAATTATCCTTTATATTTAAAACTGATTTTTGCTCAATTTTTACCCGATCAGATATCAATTCTGTACGGATTGCTGACACTTCTTTTACATCTCGCACAATCTCTGTACCATAAAATTGTGATTCTGGACTCTTTTCTATGGCACTCACAAGAAACGAGCCAATTCCGCTGCAAAAATCTGCCACCTTATCATTTGAAATCTGAAGAATCTCATTTGCCAGCTTTACTACACTCTGCGGTGTTTCACATTCTCCCATGAAACGATTCCCCTGTAATTGCCACCATAAAACAGTTGCTAAAAGTGCATCTTCTGAATATTCTTCTGAAATTTCTATTGCAGCATTCCATAAATTTCCAATATTTTCTTTTATGAAACTGACTCTTTCTGGTGAAAAAGTCAGCTCCACATATTCTTTTAACTGGTTTATATCTATTATCTTATTTTTTAAAGATACATAGGCCACATATGCTAAACAAAATCCACCGTACGTAGAAGCATTGCCAAATTCTCTTATCCTGTTTGAAATATTACAACTAATCTCTTCAACTTTTGAGATTTCTTTCTCTTTTAGCTCTTTAACTGAAAGATTCAATGCAACTCCCTCCATCTGGTTATTTACAACCATTTTCTATACTCTTACTATATCACTTTTTGTTTTGATTGTAAATAATCAAATTTGGTTTTTAATAACCATCATTTTGCTAATATATTTTTTTATTAGATATCTTGTAACTACACCACTTTACAACTTTTTTCATAAAATTAATGATATGAGTGTCAAAATATGCATCCCCCATACCTCCTGCTTCAAAAAATATAAAAATAAGCCATCATAAGAAAGATTTTTTATCTCTTTCTTATGATGGCTATAGCTTAGCATGTTACGAGTCCCAAAGTCTGCCCTCGCAACTCGAATCTTTGTCTCGAATCTTTGTTTGATTTTATGCATTCTCAATCTCTGTCTTATACTTTTCAAGAATCATATTCTGGATCTTCTCGCGTGTGGCAGAGTTAATCGGATGGGCTATATCCCTGTACTCGCCATCGTTTGCCTTACGGCTTGGCATGGCGATGAAAAGTTCCTTTTCTCCTTCGATTACCTTGATGTCATGTACCACGAATTCATCATCGATTGTAATTGACACAACCGCCTTCATCTTGCCTTCCTTTTCTACCTTACGAATTCTGATGTCTGTAATCTGCATATTTTTGTCCCCCTGGTCTGTTTTTAAATTACATATCTTACATTTTTTTCTTTTACTATTCTGACTCCATCCTCACCACAGTAGTATGTGTTTGGACTGATGGTTCCGCGACTCTCTACGATGCAATTCTCAAGGTGCACATTGTCGTCTATGTAGACATCATTGAGTATCACACAGTTCTTCACTGTGGTGTTTTTGCCCACAAATACCTGCTTGAAAAGCACCGAATCCTCCACTCTGCCGTTTATGATACAGCCACTTGATACGAGGCTGTTTGAAATGTCTGATCCCGGATTAAACTTGGCCGGTGGCAGGTCGTCCACCTTTGAACAGATTGTCGGCTCCTCCCTGAAGAAATAGCTTCTGACGTCAGGTCTTAAGAAATCCATATTGGTCTTGAAGTATGCATCAATATCAGCGATATTGTTCCAATACGAATTTATCTTGTAGCCATATATTTTCTTTACATTTTTGTAGCGCACGAGGATATCATTTACGAAATCGAATCTGTTTTCCTCGGCTGCTGCCTCCAAAAGCTCTATGAGCTGTCGTCTTCTGATGACATAGATACCTGTGGAAATGGTATTGGATGAAGCCTCGATCGGCTTTTCATCAAACTCTGTGATTCTTGACTCCTCGTCCATGCGTACCACACCAAAACGGCTGACATCGTCGTTGTACATCATGTCCTTGCATACCACTGTAATGTCTGATTTTTTCTCGATGTGAAAATCAAGCACTCTGTTGAAATCCAGCTTGTATACACAGTCACCGCTGCTGATGATGACATATGGCTCATGGCGTCTCTTGAGAAAATCAATATTCTGATACATCGCATCTGCCGTACCCCTGTACCAGTCACTGTTGTCCGCTGTGACTGTAGGTGTAAAGAGGAATAATCCTCCCTGCTTTCTGCCAAAATTCCACCATTTTGATGAGCTTAAATGCTCATTCAGTGAGCGTGCATTATATTGTGTCAATATCGCAACTGTCTGTATATGTGAGTTTGACATGCTGCTGAGTGAAAAATCTATAGCCCTGAAGCTGCCAGCTATCGGCAGGGCCGGTACTGCTCGTTTTGCAGTCAGTTCCTTCATCCTATTATTGTTGCCGCCGGCCAAAATTATTCCTATTGCCTTCATTTTCCGTCACCTGCCTTGATAATAACTTCTCCGCCCTCAAGCACACCATCTTTGTAATCCTCTTCGTATGTAACACCGGAGATTGCTGTATTTTTGCCTATCTTTACCCCGTCCGGTATCACAGAATCTTCTCCTATAGTGACAAGCCCAAATGAGTATATGCTCTCATTTAATACGTTCGGCTTCTCCTGTCCGAAGCCAAGTGTCACATTGTCGCCCACCTTGCAATTTTCGGCAATAATGGACTTGTCTATCGTGACATTGGAGCCTATCTCCGTGTCACGCATGATGATGGAATCACGTATTACTGCGCCTCTTCCAATCTTGACGTTGGCACCTATAACAGAATGCTCCACATGACCATAGCATTCACAGCCCTCACCCATGATGCTTCGCTCCACATGACCTCCTTTGGCTATATAAAGTGGCTCGATTGCATCGTTCCTTGTGTAAATCTTCCAATACTCTTCGTACAGGTTGAACTCCGGAATGATGTCCACAAGCTCCATATTGGCCTCCCAGTATGAGCCCAGTGTACCTACGTCCTTCCAGTATCCGTTGAACTCGTATGCAAACATACGTCTGTCGTTTTCAAAGCAGTATGGTATGACATGCTTGCCAAAATCACAGTTTTCCTGATTCTTTAGTGCAAGTAAGGCTTCTTTTAGCACCGGCCATGAGAATATGTAAATGCCCATTGATGCGAGATTGCTGCGCGGATGAACCGGCTTTTCCTCAAATGCATTGATGCGCTTATCATCATCGGCTATGACGATACCAAATCGGCTGGCCTCCTCGATAGGCACCGGCATTGTTGCTATGGTCACATCTGCATTGTTTTCCTTGTGGAAATCAAGCATCACCTCATAGTCCATCTTGTAAATATGGTCTCCTGACAGTATCAACACATAGTCCGGGTTGTAACTGTCTATATACCTCATATTCTGGTAGATTGCATTGGCTGTACCTGTGTACCACTCGCTGTTGCCGCTCTTCTCATAAGGAGGCAGTATTGCCACTCCTCCGTTATTCCTGTCGAGGTCCCACGGAATACCTATTCCTATGTGGCTGTTAAGTCTGAGTGGCTGATACTGTGTAAGTACCCCAACTGTATCAATGCCTGAATTGATGCAGTTGCTAAGCGGAAAATCTATGATTCTGTACTTTCCACCAAACGAAACTGCCGGTTTTGCTACGTCCGCTGTCAGAACACCAAGTCTGCTGCCTTGACCGCCTGCTAAAAGCATGGCTATCATTTCTTTCTTAATCACGTTATCACTCCTCGTCTGTCCTAATTTTTGTTGTGCCCATCCGGTACCCACCACTAGTTTCTGTAATAACCGTATCTGTAATGCTTCTATAATAAATCACAATTGTTTCCATATAAATTATAGTTGCCGCTGCATAAATTGCAGTTACTGCCATATACTTTAAACCCATCAAATTCATATGGTCCGGATGAATTATTTTTATAAAAAAAATTATACCACAGCCGCATTATCACTTCAACATTTTTCACAAAATCAAATAATATTTTTCTTTTTTTTTGACATTTTGCACAAGTGTCATTTATCGTATATCTGTTTAACCTGCAAGGGTTCTTATCATTTGAAAGTCATGCCTGCTTTCACCTTATTTTTCCTTTGCAAATACTGTATTTAGTTGTATAATTAATATAAAGTAACTATTCAGAACAAGAAAATCAGTCGCTTACATGCAATCATGACGCATCGGCTTTTTGTTCTCAGCAGTTCTTAATAGTTACAATATAAATTATAATAAATCAGGCAGGTAAAATAAATGTATAAAATAGATTTCAGCAAACCAATACACATCCATTTCATAGGCATCGGCGGTATCAGCATGAGCGGTCTCGCAGAGATTCTGCATGAGGAGGGCTTTACCATTTCCGGCTCCGATTCAAAGGAATCAGACCTCACAAAAACTCTTGCTGCCAAGGGCATAAAAGTCATATATGGTCAGAGCGCAGACAATATCACCTCAGATATCGACCTGGTGGTTTACACTGCTGCTATCCACGAAAGCAATCCTGAGTTTGCCGCAGCAAAAGCAGCCGGTATTCCAATGCTTACCAGAGCCGAGCTTCTCGGACAGATTATGGACAATTACGATTATTCTATCGCTGTAGCCGGCACACACGGCAAGACTACCACCACATCCATGATCAGTGAGATTCTTCTCGCCGCTCAGACAGATCCTACCATTTCCGTAGGAGGTATTTTGTCATCTATCCACGGCAATCTGCGTGTGGGCGATTCAGAGTACTTCATCTCTGAGGCGTGTGAGTACACAAACAGCTTTTTGAATTTCAGACCACGCTACAGTATTATTTTAAATATTGAGGCTGAGCATCTGGATTTCTTCAAGGATATCAACGACATCAGGCATTCCTTCCGCGAGTATGCATCAAACACTCTCGCAGGCGGTGCTACCATCATCAACGGTGAGATTGACCGCTATGAAGAGATTGTCGCAGGTCTTCCTCAGAAGATTATCACCTATGGCTTTGATTCAAAATATGATTTCTATCCGGAAAATATAACCTATGACGATAAAGCTTGTGCATCTTTTACAGCTATGAGACAGGGTAGTCCACTTTTCGACGTAAAACTCTCTGTTCCTGGCGCTCACAATGTAAGCAATGCGCTCGCAGCCATAGCTTTATCCACCACACTCGGTCTTGATGAGGAGTCTATCCTCACAGGCCTCGACAAATTTGGCGGTGCTGACAGACGTTTCCAGTACAAGGGCAAGGTAAACGGCGTCACAATCATTGATGACTACGCTCACCATCCAACCGAGATTCGTGCAACACTGACAGCTGCACAAAAATATCCACATGACAGGCTTGTCCTTTGCTTCCAGCCACATACCTATTCCAGAACCAAGGCATTCTTAAATGATTTTGCCGATGTTCTTTCAATGGCAGATGTTGTGGTGCTAGCTGATATCTATGCTGCTCGTGAGCAGAACACATATGGCATTTCATCTAAGGACATCCTCGATTTATTGCTCGAAAAAGGTGTGAATGCGCACTATTTCCCATCATTTGAGGAAATCGAGAAATTTTTATCAGAAAATTGTGTAAACGGCGACCTGTTGATAACAATGGGTGCCGGAAATGTAGTAGAAATCGGCGAAGACCTGCTTAAGAAATAAGTTATCCACGTTATCCACATACAAAATGTTAACAACTCTCATTTTGTGTGTGGATTTTTTAAATAATTTTCAACAGCTTATATACCCTGTGATACATTGATTTTTCAATTATTTTACATAGTTATCCACATTATCCACATTTTTTTGTGGATTCAGAAAGCCCGAGTTTACAAGGCTTGTAGCACTTTTACCATCTTCACACGGTTAAAATATTGTGCTATAATTGCTCACAGGTTAAGCGAAAGAGAGTTTTTTATATGACAGCGATAAACATTAGCAGTGACATAGCAACATCATTCACTACTGTGTCAGATATTTTTATAGATCAATACATGCCAAAGGCAAACGGTGAGTTTGTCAAGGTATACCTTTATCTGCTCCGTGCGACAGGCTCCGGGGCAGGCATAGCAACTATTTCAGAGATTGCCGATCATTTCAGCAATACTGAGGCCGACATCATACGTGCTCTCAATTACTGGGCTTCTGAGGGCATTTTACAGCTGCAATCCGGCGCTGATGGCCAGATTATGGGAATCAACCTCTGCAGTCTTTCTGTATCCGGTATGCAGGCTGCTCAGAGTAATATACAAAGCGCTGTGGCTGATAATGCCGCGCAGAATAATTTGCAAAACAGCGTGGTTAATAATGCTGCACAGAATAGTTTGCAAAACGATGTTGTTAATAACGTTGCGCAAAATATTTCTACCGCAGATATTCGGATGCAGGATTCTGTTGTGGAAAAGCTTAAGAGCCAGACTACTGACAAGCATGCTTCTTCACAGAAGGAATACACACTTGATGAGATTAAGGAGTTTAGAAAGAATCCTGACATTTCAGAGCTTTTCTTTATTATAGAGACATATCTGAAGCATACGCTTTCATCCACAGACACCAATATGGTGCTCTACTGGCTGGACGAGCTTTATTTTTCTACAGACCTGGTGGAGTATCTCGTGGAGTACTGCATTACCAAGGGACATTCAAGCCTTCGGTACATGAACAAGGTTGCTCTCGGCTGGGCCGATGCCGGCATAAAGACCGTAGATCAGGCAAAGGACGATGCAGCCGCTCACTCACAGATTTACTATTCTGTAATGAAGGCTCTAGGCATCACAGGCCGCAATCTGGTTGACTCTGAGGTGTCACTCATCAACAAATGGGTCGGCGAATACGGTTTCGATATAGAGCTTGTAAAAGCCGCCTGCAGTAAAACTATTTCAGCTATCCAGAAGCCAAGCTTCGAGTACACAGACTCGATACTCGCGAACTGGAGGAAAAAGGATGTACATACATTAAAGGATGTTGAAGTGCTTGATGCCAACTTTGCCAAGGCCAATAAGGCCTCTGCTACCGGCTCATCACAGAGTACAAATGCTGCAAACGGTTCCTCAAAACCCAAAAGCAATAATTCAAGTTCCAAGAATAAATTTAACAACTTCAATCAGCGCAACAATGATTACGACAAGCTGGAGAAGCTGTTTCTCAATTCTACGGTATGATTTAAGCTACATGATTTCAATTATATAATTTAACTTGTATGATTTCTATTGCGTGATTTCAATTATATAATTTAACTTGTATGATTTCTGTTGTGCAATTTCGTTGTATGATTTTTCAAGTTAGATTTACACATCCCAAGGAGGGTATATGGCACTTACCAATGCTCAATATGATGAGATAATGCGAGGCTACGATAAACGCCAGCTTCAGAACAAATACATACATGACAAGCGTATTGAGGAAGCCTATCGCAAGGCGCCCCGCCTCAGGGAGATTGACTCAGAGATTGCATCCGCATCTGTCAGGCAGGCGTACAGGCTTATGGACGGCGATGAGAATGCTCTTGCCGCTTTACGCCTTGCAATCGATGACTATAAGGAGGAGCGTGCTGCACTGCTATCCACACTCGGATATCCGCTTGATTATTTTGAGCCTATTTACACCTGTCCAGATTGCCACGATACAGGATACATAAACGGTCAGAAATGTCATTGTTTCAAGCAGGCTATTATCAATACCGTTTATTCGCAGTCCAATATCAGGGAGATTTTGTCTCGTGAGAATTTTTCCACGCTCTCATTTGATTATTACTCAGATGAGCAGAAAAATCCTGCGACAGGGCTGTCTGCGCTCGCCACAGCAAAGCTTGCCGTGACGAACTGTCATGATTTTATAGATAATTTTGAAAACAAACCTAAAAACATATTTTTCTACGGTAATACCGGTGTCGGAAAGACTTTTTTATCTAATTGCATTGCAAAAGAGCTTTTAGATGCAGGTTACTCCGTAATTTACTTTACAGCATTCCAATTATTTGATATATTAAGCAAAGGTGTGTTTGAAAAGGATGCAGATGCCATCGCAGCGCACCAGAATATATTCGACTGTGATTTACTTATCATAGACGATCTCGGAACCGAGCTTTCCAACTCATTTACCACATCACAGCTTTTCCTTTGTGTAAATGAGCGTATACTGCGACAGAAATCTACTATTATTTCCACTAATCTGAATCTGGAGCAGATAGCAGAGATTTACTCCGAGAGAACACTTTCAAGAATTTCAAGCAATTATAGTTTTATCAAGCTCTTTGGAGATGACATACGAATTAAAAAGCGTCTTTCCAAATAACGCTTTTTATATTATATATTTAGTTTATTTATTATATGGTTATATGGAGGAATAACAATGCCAAACGATGAGAGAATTTTGGAGACTATGCCAACCGGTACACTTGGACTTGTTGCAACCGACAGTTGTATAGGTCTTGCCCAGAAGGTAGATGCATACTTACAGGGCTGGAGAGAGCACAGAGAGCACCAGCATGCTAACGAGAGTGCTTTCAAGGACTACTACAAAAACAGCTACATTATCAAGCCTTCTACACCTAGATTCGGTTCTGGCGAGGCTAAATGTGTTATCAACCAGTCTGTTCGTGGTTATGATCTGTACATCATGGTAGATGTAACTAACTACAGTCTTACCTACACAGTATGCGGTCAGACAAACCACATGTCACCTGATGACCACTATGCTGACCTAAAGCGTGTTATCGCTGCAGCCGGCGGAAAAGCAAGAAGAATAACAGTTATCATGCCTTTCCTTTATGAGAGCCGTCAGCACAGACGTACAGGCCGTGAGTCTCTTGACTGTCCATTGGCTCTTCAGGAGCTTATCAACATGGGTGTAGACAATATCATCACCTTCGATGCTCATGACCCTCGTGTGGTAAATGCTATTCCTCTGAATGGTTTTGAGAATGTAATGCCTTCTTACCAGTTCATTAAGGGCATCTTAAAGAACGTAAAGGATATCACTATTGATGCTGACCATCTTATGATTATCTCTCCTGATGAGGGCGCTACAAACCGTGCTATCTACCTTGCAAACGTACTCGGAGTAGACATGGGTATGTTCTACAAACGTCGTGATTACAGCCGTATCGTTGACGGACGTAACCCTATCGTTGCTCATGAGTTCCTCGGAACAAATGTGGAGGGTAAGGATGTTCTTATCATCGATGATATGATTTCTTCCGGCGAGAGTATGATAGATACAGCAAGAGAGCTCAAGAAGCGTAAAGCTAACAGAATCTTTGTTGTTTCTACATTCGGTCTCTTCACAAACGGCTTTGCTTCATTTGACAAGGCTTACGAGGAGGGTCTCATCTACAGAGTAGTTACAACAAACCTTATCTACCAGTCACCGGAGCTTCTCTCTAAGGAGTACTATATCAGCTGTGACATGAGCAAATACATCGCATACCTCATTGATACATTAAACCACGACTGTTCTATCAGTGATCTTCTCTCACCATATGACAGAATCAAGAAGTGTGTTCAAAAGTACAATGACGAGCAGGCTGCAGCAAAGAATAAATAATTAATCGTATTTAAAAAAAGCTGTGTGAAATGATTTAGATTTCACACGGCTTTTTTATTTTCTTATAAGTTCATAGTAACTATAGAAAAAAATTTAGAACAATCAAACCTGTTGCTTTCAAGCAACCATGAAGCTTTGGTTTTTCTCAATAGATTAGAATAATTACCCTAGAAATAAAAAACCAGAGAAGTGAGTGTCATCCACTCAAATCTCTGGTTTTATTTAGTCTAAGATTTATACCGATTAAATATTAAACTAACTCAAGGAGAACCTCTAAAGCTCCGTCACCTTTACGCTGTCCAATCTTAACGATTCTTGTGTAACCACCGTTACGATCAGCATACTTAGGAGCGATCTCATCGAATAACTTGTTTGTTACATCGATAGTCTTTGTTCCCTTCTTTGTGCCGTCAGACTCTTTAGCTGTGTAAAGAACCTTGAGCATCTGTCTTCTGGCATGAAGACGTGAAGCAGAATCCTTCTTGATCTTCTTCTCTACTTCGTCATAAACAGTAACTTTCTTTCCGTCTACAACCTCTTTTACTCTCTTGCCATCTTTGTCCTTGCGGGCAACCTTAGCTGTTACAGTAACCTCTTCGAAGTTGTCTTTCTCTTTTACTGCTAATGCGATAAGACCCTCAGCGATCTTACGAACCTCTTTAGCCTTAGCCTCTGTAGTAACGATCTTTCCGTTAACAAGAAGCTGTGTAACCTGACCTCTGAGTAAAGCCTTTCTCTGGCTTGATGTTCTGCTTAACTTACGATATTTTGCCATTTTAATTTCCTCCATTTGTGGGACATCCGGTCACGCTCTTCGGTCTTACTGCCAGACATCGTATCTTGTTGTGATAAAGCTTTGCCTTATTTCAAAAAGCAAATGCTCAAATCAGTTGCCACTCATGTATCAGACACGGTCACGCTCTTTGGTCTTACTGGCCCTGCCGCTATGAGTTTTGTCACACATAAACATAAATATGATATTTAAAATTTATATATGACCAATTTATTTAGAAGAATCAGTGCAAGGATTATTCGAATGAATTATTCCTCAGTCTGATTTAACTCTAAACCTAATTCTTTTAATTTTGCTAAAACTTCCTCTAAAGACTTGCGACCAAGGTTACGAACCTTCATCATGTCCTCAGGTGTTCTATTGATAAGCTCTGCAACAGTGTTGATTCCTGCACGCTTCAAGCAGTTGTATGAACGAACTGAAAGCTCAAGCTCGTCGATGTTCATCTCAAGAACCTTTTCCTGAGCATCGTTTTCCTTCTCGACCATAACGTCAACCTGCTGTGCTGCCTCTGAAAGATCGATGAACAGATTTAAGTGCTCACTTAATACCTTAGCTGCAAGACTGACTGCCTCGTCAGGCTCCAATGCACCATTTGTAAATACATCTAATGTAAGCTTATCATAATCTGTAACCTGACCTACACGGGTATTCTCTACAGTAAGGTTAACACGCTCAACAGGAGTGTAGATTGAATCTACAGCAAGAACTCCGATTGGTGTATCCTCGTTCTTGTTCTTCTCTGCTCCGACATAACCTCTGCCGTTTGTGATTGTAAGCTCCATGTAAAGCTTAGAATCTGCACCACCATTCAAGTGTGCAATCTCTAACTCAGGATTCAAAATCTCGATATCTGAATCAACCTGAATATCGGCTGCTGTAACAACGCCTTCACCTTCGAATTCGATATATGCAACCTTTGGTTCATTTGTAGAACTATTATTGCGAATTGCAAGGTTCTTGATATTCATGATGATTTCTGTAACATCTTCCTTAACACCAGGAATAGAGCTGAATTCATGTAAAACACCATCAATCTTGACCTGACTTACTGCAGCGCCCGGTAAAGAAGAAAGCATGATACGTCTTAAAGAGTTTCCAAGTGTTGTACCGTAACCTCTCTCTAATGGCTCTACAACAAATCTGCCATATGTCTTGTCTTCTGAAATTTCTACGATTTCAATTTTTGGTTTTTCAAAATCGAACACTTCAAATTCCCTCCTTCTCGGGTATCGTTGTTATATGTTATCAAAGAGTGGATAAGCCGGGAAATAAATCCCCGGCAAATCAACCTAATTTTACTTAGAATATAACTCGACGATGAGCATCTCATCTACAGGAACATCAATCTGCTCACGTGTAGGTAAGTCTTTTACAGTTCCCTGTAATTTCTCAGCATCTACGTCTAACCACTCCGGAACGATTCTTCCGCCAGCTACCTCGACGATATCTTTCATTCTCTGAGTATTCTTTTTGCTCTCTTTAATTTCGATAACATCGCCAGCCTTTACAAGGTATGAAGGGATGTTAACAACTTTTCCGTTTACTGTAACGAACTTGTGATCAACGATCTGTCTAGCTTCTTTTCTTGTTCTTGCGAAACCAAGACGGAAGATTACGTTGTCAAGTCTTGACTCAAGGATTGTCATAAGGTTAAGACCTGTTAATCCTTTCATCTGATCTGCTTTCTTGTAGTAGTTACGGAAAGGCTTCTCTAAAACACCATAGATGAATTTAGCTTTCTGCTTTTCTCTTAACTGAAGTCCGTACTCAGACACCTTTCTGTTTGCTCTTGTAAGGTTTCTTCTAGACTTCTTATCATATCCTAAATAACTTGGCTCTAAACCAAGTGATCTGCATCTCTTAAGTACAGGTACTTTATTAACTGCCATTTTAATCTATACCTCCTGATTAGACTCTTCTACGTTTTGGTGGACGACATCCATTGTGAGGTACCGGAGTAACGTCTCTGATTGATGTAACCTCAAGACCACATGCTGAAAGGGCACGGATAGCTGCCTCTCTTCCTGAACCTGGTCCCTTAACGAATACGTCAACTGTCTTTAATCCATGGATTAAAGCTGCCTTTGTAGCTGTTTCTGCTGCCATCTGTGCAGCATATGGAGTAGATTTCTTTGAACCTCTAAATCCAAGACCACCGGCACTTGCCCATGATAAAGCATTTCCTTCAGCATCTGTTAAAGTAACGATTGTGTTATTGAAAGATGCCTGAATATGTGCCTGTCCGCGTTCAACGTTTTTCTTTACACGCTTTTTAGTTGTTTTCTTTGCAACATTCTTAGCCATATTTAAACTAACCTACTTTCTACTTTCTAAACTTTATTTAAGTTATAATGAAGCTCTGCTTCTTCGTCCGCAGAACCAAACGCACACTACGTTCAAGTGGCGTTTTCACTTATTATCTAAGTGATTATTTCTTCTTGTTTGCTACTGTTCTCTTAGGGCCCTTGCGAGTTCTTGCATTAGTCTTTGTCTTCTGACCACGAACTGGAAGTCCCTTTCTATGACGGATACCACGATAGCATCCAATTTCCTGAAGTCTCTTGATATTTAAAGCGATTTCTCTTCTTAAATCACCTTCAACTGTCATTGTCTCGTCGATAACAGCGCTGATTCTCTTAACCTCGTCATCTGTAAGATCTCTAACACGAGTGCTTGGATCAACATTAGCTGCTTCAAGGATACGGTCTGCACTTACTCTTCCGATTCCGTAGATGTAAGTTAAGCCGATTTCTACACGTTTTTCTCTTGGTAAATCTACACCTGCAATACGAGCCATGTGTGTTTACACCTCCATAATTTTTAGTTATTTACTATAGTAACGATACATCTGCAACTTGATGTATGCTCTCCGAAACACATATGCATCTACAGCTACGGTTGCACGTCCTGAAATGTGTGTAGCCATATGCGCTCCCATATTTGCATTTTGTTCCATATCACTCGGTATTATAATATGAAACCAGAATGCCTCTGTTTATTATGAACAGCGATGATAAATATCTCGCTGCAGCCGCACATAATGATGTGAAAAAAGGTTTAATAAACCAAACGCACAAATAACAGGGTCAAATATTTGTACTAATTAACCCTGTCTCTGCTTATGCTTTGGATTCTCACAGATAATTCTGATGCTTCCTTTTCTCTTGATAACTTTGCACTTTTCGCAAATAGGTTTAACTGATGATCTTACCTTCACAGCAAATCCTCCTTTCTCTATAAAAGTCCTTTTCAGGTACTTTTCCAAAAGTGTCCAGATAGCATTATACACGGACACTTAATGGAAGTCAATATATTTTTTCAAAAAATTATCTGTAAAAATTACTTATCTCTCCAGATAATTCTGCCCTTTGTCAGGTCGTATGGTGACATCTCAATTGTTACCTTATCTCCCGGTAAAATTCTGATGAAATTCATACGAAGCTTTCCACTGATTGTAGCTAAAATCTGGTGTCCGTTCTCAAGCTCTACCTTAAAAAACGCATTTGGTAACTTCTCAACTACAACACCTTCAACTTCGATAACGTCTGCTTTTGACATTTTGATTCCTCCTGTAAATAAATCCTTGGGTTTCGTTATGATTATTATTAGATTAGCTCCAGAAATCCGGCTGCTTTTTCATCCTCTGTCAGAGAAATTATCTCCGGCTTTCCTTTTGTAATAAGTATGGTATTTTCATAGTGTGCCGACAACGATAAATCCTCAGTAACCACTGTCCATTCGTCATCCATCCACACAACATGCGGTGAACCTGCATTAATCATTGGCTCAACCGCCAGTGTCATGCCCGGCTTAAGTCTGAGCCCTTTTCTAAAGCCCTGTGGTCTGAAGTTCGGCACCTCAGGATCCTCATGTAAATGGCTTCCTATGCCATGACCAACAAGATCATATACAACTCCGTATCCAAACGACTCGGCAAGCTGCTGTATGGCTCCTGAAATATCATACAGTCTGTTTCCCGCAACTGCATTCTTTATTCCTGCAAAAAAACTGAGACGTGTTCTTTCTATAAGAAGTCTTGCTTCCTCTGAAATCTCTCCTACGCCTACTGTTCTGGCTGCGTCTGAGTGGTATCCTTTGTAGATAACACCAGCATCAAGGCTCACGATATCGCCCTCCTGTAAGATACGCTCATCAGTCGGGATACCATGCACAACCTCCTCATTTACTGAAACACATATGGAGGCCGGATATCCGCAATATCCTAAGAAAGACGGCTCGCATCCATAACTACGAATCATTTCTTCGCCCAGCCGGTCCACATCCTTAGTGGACATTCCCGGTTTGATTTCTTTACCGAGCTGCTGATGAACGGCCGCCAGAATCCTGCCGGCCTCCCTCATCAGCTCTATCTCATGCTCTGATTTGATAGTTACAGACATTATTATTCACCTAAAATACCTACAATGGCTGAAAAAACTTCATCCATAGGCTTTGTTCCGTCTACAGACTTTAAAATGCCCTGCTTGTCATAATACTCGATAAGCGGCTGTGTCTGCTCATGATATACAGCTAAGCGCTTCTGAACTGTCTCAGGCTTATCGTCATCTCTGAGTACTGTGTCAGCGCCACATGCATCACATTTGCCCTCAACCTTTGTTGGATTGAAAACGATATGATATGTTGCACCACAATTGAGGCAGGCTCTTCTTCCACCCATACGGTTAACAATGTTCTCATCAGGAACATCTACATCGATGGCATAATCCATCTTCTCCCCAATCTTTGTGAGAGCATCATCAAGTGCCTTTGCCTGTGGAATTGTTCTTGGGAAACCGTCTAATACAAATCCGTTTTTGCAATCATCCTGCTGTATTCTATCCATAACAAGGTCACAGGTAAGCTCATCCGGAACAAGTGCTCCCTGATCCATATAAGTCTTTGCCTTCTTACCAAGCTCTGTTCCGTTCTTGATGTTTGCACGGAATATATCTCCTGTAGAGATATGTGGTATAGAATATTTTGCAGCTATCTGTTTTGCCTGTGTACCTTTACCGGCACCAGGTGCCCCTAACATGATGATCTTCATAAAAATTTTCTCCTTTTATACAAAACTTGTTGATAGCACGAATGGAGATACTGAATTCAGTATCTCCAATGTACAATTAATCATCTAAAAATCCTTTATAGTATCGAACTCTCATCTGTGATTCAATTTGCTTCAATGTCTCAATAACAACTCCGACAATGATGATGATTGAAGTTCCACCAAAGGATACATCTGCGTTGAATACTCCATTGAAGAATATCGGAACAAATGCGATAAACGCAAGTCCAATAGCTCCAATAAATACAATGTAGTTTAATATCTGATTTAAGTAATCGCTGGTTGGCTTTCCAGGTCTGATACCGGGTATAAAGCCACCTGAACGCTTCATATTGTTTGCAATCTCAAGCGGATTGAATGTAATGTTTGTGTAGAAGTAAGCAAATGCTATGATCAACACAATATAAACAATAAGTCCGATTGAATATACCGGCTCCTTTGGATCACACCAGTTAGACTGTGATAATCCTTTTAATATCTTAGAGCCTATTCCATTTCCATTGCCTTTTCCAAGGAAGCTGGCAATGATAACAGGTGTCTGCATAAGAGACTGTGCAAAGATTACCGGGATAACTCCACTGGTATTTACCTTTAGTGGAATGCATGTCTGCTGACCGCCCATCTGCTTGTTGCCTCTTATTTTGCTTGAGTACTGTACAGGAATCTTGCGCTGTGCATCCTGAAGCAATACTACAAATACTACCATTGCAGCAATTATTGCTACTACGATAAGGCCTGCAACAATCGCCTTTGGAACGTTCGCTGCTGAAGCAATGAACTGTGACCAAAGTGTACTTAAATCCTCTGGAATACGTGAAATAATATTGATTGTCAATACTATTGATATTCCGTTTCCTACACCCTTTTCTGTAATACGCTCTCCAATCCACATAAGTACAGCTGAACCTGCTGTAAGTGAAGTAACGACCATAATAACAGTCAATGGTGTCTTTTCTGTAAGGTAATTCTGTCTATAAAAACCAATTACCATCATGACTGACTCAAGAAGGCCTAATCCAATTGTAAGATAACGTGTTATCTCAACAATTTTCTTTCTGCCATCCTCGCCATCGCGTTGCATCTCTTCAAGCTTAGGTATAGCAATTGTAAGCAACTGCATAATGATTGAAGATGTAATGTATGGTGTAATATTCAGCGCAAATACTGACATCTGTGAGAATGATCCACCTGTTATAGCATCAACAAAGCCTAAACCATCTGCTGATTTACTGTTTAACCAACTCTGAAATACGGAGCCCTTGACACCAGGAATCGGAAGCTCGCTTCCGATTCTGATGACAATAAGCATCATGAATGTAAAAAGGATTCTATTACGGACATCCTTTATTTTAAACGCATTACGGAGTGTTTTAAGCATTAGATCACCTCTGCTTTTCCACCAAGAGCTTCGATTTTCTCTTTTGCACTAGCACTGAAAGCGTTAGCCTGAACTGTAAGCTTCTTAGTAAGTTCTCCATTTCCAAGAATCTTTACGCCATCTCTAGGATTCTTAACGATTCCAGCCTCGATTAATGTCTCAACTGAAACTACTGCATCGTTATCGAATCTCTCAAGAGCTGAAAGATTTATAGGTACGATTGTAAGAGTGTTTCTATTCTTGAAACCTCTCTTAGGCAATCTTCTATATAATGGCATCTGTCCACCTTCGAAACCAGGTCTTGGAGCTCCTGAACGAGCCTTCTGTCCCTTGTGTCCCTTACCAGCAGTCTTACCGTTTCCTGAGCCGTGTCCACGACCTCTTCTGAAATTATCACTATGAACTGAACCCTCAGCCGCTTTTAAATTAGATAAATCCATCACGGTACCTCCTTATTTTATTCTTAAACTTCTTCTACTTTTACGTATGGTGCTACTTTGCGAACAGCTCCCTGTGTAGCTGCATTGTTTGGTAACTCTACAGTTTTGCCTAACTTAGTAAGACCAAGAGCCTCAATAGTCTTCTTGTTCTTAGGAACAGCACCGATTGTAGATTTGATTAATGTAACTTTAACTCTATCTGCCATTTTAGCGTTCCTCCTAACCTAAGATTTCTTCTACAGATTTACCACGAAGCTTTGCAACATCCTCAGGGCTTCTTAACTGCTTAAGAGCCTCGATAGTAGCAAGTACTACGTTCTGCTTGTTGTTTGATCCTAAAGACTTTGTACGGATATTCTGGATACCAGCGATCTCGCATACTGAACGTGCAGGACCACCAGCGATGATACCAGTACCTTCAGGAGACTTCTTTAATAATACGGAAGCACCTGTATATTTTCCTGTTACATCATGTGTAATAGAATTGTTCTCGTCTAACTTAACATTTACCATGCTCTTGATGGCGTCCTCTTTACCCTTGCGGATAGCTTCAGGAATTTCTGCTGCTTTTCCAAGACCTGCACCTACATGGCCGTTCTTGTCACCAACAACAACGAGAGCTGTGAATCGCATGTTACGTCCACCCTTAACAACCTTTGTTACACGCTTGATGTCAACTACCTGGTCAACTAATTCTAATTGACTAGCGTCAATGATTTCACGTTTCATGTTTGTCTCCTCCTAAAAATCTAAGCCAGCTTCTCTTGCTGCTTCAGCTAATGCTTTAACTTTTCCTGCGTAAATAAAACCGCCTCTATCGAAGACAACAGTTGAAATACCTTTATCTAATGCTTTCTTTGCGATTACAGTACCAAGCTTTGCTGCTGCATCTACGTTATTAGTCTTCTCGAGCTCTGCCTTGATATCCTTGTCAAGTGTTGATGCAGAAACGAGTGTATTTCCAACTGTATCATCAATAATCTGAGCATACATATGGTTATTACTTCTGAATACAGCTAAACGAGGACGCTGTGCTGTACCAGCAAGATGATTACGCATTCTGTTATGTTTCTTTACACGAACTTCTGTTCTTGATTTCTTACTAACCATTACTTGTCCACTCCTTTAATTATTTTTTACCAGTCTTACCAACTTTACGTCTAATAACCTCATCAGCATATTTGATTCCCTTGCCCTTATATGGCTCAGGTCTTCTCTTATCTCTGATCTCAGCTGCGTACTGGCCAACTTTTTCTTTATCGATACCCTTAATGATGATCTTGTTATCCTGAACCTCTGACTCAAGTCCTTCCGGATCCTCCATCTCAACCGGATGAGAATATCCTAAGTTAAGAGTAAGTTTCTTTCCAGCCTTAGAAGCTCTGTAACCAACACCGTTAACCTCAAGAGTCTTTGTATAACCCTCAGTTACACCAACAACCATGTTGTGGATAAGTGTTCTTGTTAATCCATGTAAGGATTTCATTTTCTTCAAATCATTAGGTCTTGTAACTACTACTTCTTCACCCTCTAATTTGATATCCATCTCTGATGGAAGAGTTCTCTCAAGAGTACCCTTTGGACCTTTTACAGTCACATGATTATTTTCTGCAATTTCAACTGTTACTCCAGCAGGAACTGCGATTGGCATTCTTCCTATACGTGACATGCCCGTACCTCCTATATTTTGATATTAGGTTAATAGTTATTTAGTATTTCTGACCTTGTGGTCAGGTTATACTTTAAGATGTTACTTGCTGTATCCCTACTATACATCATGGATGCATCGAATATGGATACGTGATGAAATATACTTAATATAAATTAAGATCTTTAGGGGTATGTTCTCTTCGCTAAGTTCAAACCACCTACAATATTATGTCATAAGGTAGTTCTTTTCGCTTCACTCAAAGAACAACTTTCACACTAAATTCATGCTACACTTACGCTTGCATTCATTAAGTGTTCAATGTTTACCAAACGAATGCTAAAACTTCGCCACCAACCTGAAGCTTTCTAGCCTCTTTATCAGTTACGATACCCTGGTTAGTTGAAAGAATAGCGATTCCAAGTCCACCAAGTACTGAAGGAATCTCATCCTTGCCTGCGTATACACGAAGACCTGGCTTAGAAATTCTCTTGATGCCTGTAATAACCTTCTCGTTCTTATCAGCACCATATTTTAATGTAACATGGATTGTCTTGATTTTTCCATCCTCAACGATGTCGTATTTCTCGATGAATCCCTCATCTACAAGGATTCCAGCGATTGCTACTTTAATCTTAGAAGCTGGGATGTCTACTGTATCATGTTTTGCAGTATTTGCGTTACGAATTCTTGTAAGCATATCTGCGATTGGATCACTTGTCATCATCATAATGAACGATATCCTCCTTAAATATGTTTGTTAATATAGTTATTTATAAAAACAGCTGTTGCCTAAGGATGTTCTCTTCGTTAAGCTCAAGCTGCGTCTTACGACTTGCTTTCACTAATCTCAGAGAACGCCTTCGCACTAAGTTTCGCACGGCGCGCTTAAAAGCGCTTGTGCTCAACAAGTGCTTTCAGGCTACCAGCTAGCTTTTTTAACGCCTGGGATCTGTCCCTTGTATGCTAACTCACGGAAGCATACTCTGCAGATTCCGTATTTCTTTAAAACTGAATGTGGACGTCCACAAATTCTACAACGTGTATAAGCTCTTGTAGAGAACTTTGGTGCACGCTGCTGTTTGATTTTCATACTTGTCTTAGCCATTAGAATTCCTCCGATTATTTAGCGAATGGCATATTGAACTGTGCCAGTAACTCACGTGCCTCTTCATCTGTCTTAGCAGTAGTAACGAAGATAATGTCCATACCACGAACCTTATCTACCTTATCATACTCGATCTCAGGGAAGATGATCTGCTCTTTAATTCCAAGGGCATAGTTTCCACGGCCATCAAATGCGTTAGGGTTAACACCTCTGAAGTCACGTACACGAGGTAATGCTAAGTTGATGAGACGATCTGCAAACTCGTACATCTTCTCACCACGTAATGTAACCTTACATCCGATTGGCATTCCTTCTCTGATTTTAAAGTTAGCTATAGCATTCTTTGCTTTAGTTGTAACTGCTTTCTGTCCTGTGATGGCTTCCATATCCTTAACGGCTGCCTCAAGAACCTTAGCGTTTTCCTTAGCTTCACCAACACCCATGTTAACTACGATCTTGTCAAGCTTTGGAATTTCCATTGCGTTTTTGTATCCGAACTTTTTGATCATTGCGTCCTTGATCTCATTTTCGTACTGTTCTCTAAGTCTACTCAATGTCTTAATCCTCCTCTCTCCAATTAGTCGATAACCTTGCCTGTTGATTTAGCAAAGCGAACTTTCTTATCTCCATCCATCTTGAATCCTACACGAGTAGGCTTTCCGTCATGGATGAGCATTACGTTGGAAGCATCAATTGGAGCCTCCTGATGAACGATACCGCCCTGCTGATTTGACATACTTGGTTTTGTATGCTTAGTAACCATGTTGATTCCCTCAACAAGAAGTGTATTGTTCTTTGCGTTTACGGCAATTACCTTGCCCTCATTGTTGATATCTTTTCCAGCGATAACCTTAACAAGGTCGCCTTTTTTGATTTTCATAGTTGCCATTGACGTTCCTCCTATAATACTTCCGGAGCCAGAGAAACAATCTTCATGAACTGTTTCTCACGAAGCTCACGAGCTACTGGTCCAAATATACGTGTTCCTTTTGGAGTTTTGTCATCTTTGATGATTACTGCTGCGTTCTCATCAAACTTTATATAAGATCCGTCTTTACGACGAGCACCTTTTACTGAACGAACTACTACGGCTTTAACTACATCGCCTTTTTTAACAACACCGCCTGGTGTTGCATCTTTAACAGTAGCAACGATTACATCACCGATGTTCGCATATCTTCTGGTAGATCCACCCATAACGCGGATAACAAGTAACTCTTTAGCGCCAGTGTTATCAGCAACCTTGAGTCTGCTTTCCTGCTGTACCATGCTTGTAGCCTCCTTTTATTATTTTGCTCTTTCCATGATTTCTACAAGTCTCCATCTCTTATCTTTAGATAAAGGTCTTGTTTCCATAACTCTGACTGTATCACCGATCTTTGCATCGTTTTTCTCGTCATGAGCTTTTAATTTATAAGTCTTCTTAACGATCTTGTTGTAAAGAGGATGTCTTACGTTATCTCTTACAGCTACAACGATTGTCTTATCCATCTTATCGCTTACAACAACACCAACACGTGTTTTTCTAAGATTTCTTTCTTCCACGGTCTAAAATCTCCTTTCTGATAGGATAAACTATTCTGCAGCCTTTGCAGTGATAACAGTCTGAATTCTAGCGATGTTCTTACGAACCTCTTTGATTCTTGCTGTGTTATCTAACTGGTTAGTTGCATTCTGGAATCTTAAATTGAAAAGTTCTTTTTTAGCATCAACGAGCTGTGCCTGTAACTGCTCTACGCTCTGTGCCTGTAACTCTTTAACGTATGCACTAGTTTTCATTTGACTCACCGCCTTCTAAATCTGCACGAGAAACTACTTTACACTTGCAAGGTAATTTGTGTGTAGCAAGACGTAAAGCTTCTTTAGCTACGTCTTCCGGTACTCCGGAGATTTCAAATAATACTCTACCTGGTTTTACTACAGCTACCCAATACTCAAGGGCACCCTTTCCTTTACCCATTCGAACACCCATAGGCTTATGTGTTACAGGTTTCTCTGGGAAAATCTTTATCCAAACTTTACCACCACGCTTGATGTAACGAGTCATAGCTACACGGGCAGCCTCAATCTGATTTGCTTTGATCCAGCATGGCTCAAGTGCTACAATACCGTACTCACCATTTGTGATCTTGTTTCCTCTTGTAGCTTTTCCTGCCATGGAACCACGGAACTGTTTACGATGTTTTACTCTCTTAGGCATTAACATAATTACTTAGCTCCTCCTTCCTTGTTTGCTTTTGTAGGAAGTACCTCGCCTTTGTAGATCCAAACCTTAACGCCAACCTTGCCGTAAGTTGTATCTGCCTCAGCGAATCCATAATCGATATCTGCTCTGATTGTCTGGAGTGGAGTAGTTCCATCATTGTATGTCTCTGTACGAGCCATATCTGCTCCGCCAAGACGACCTGAACATGTTGTCTTAATTCCTTTAACGCCGGCCTTCATAGCTCTTCCCATGCAAGACTTCATTGCTCTACGGAATGAAACACGGTTCTCAAGCTGTAAAGCGATGTTCTCAGCAACAAGCTGTGCATCCTTGTCCGGTCTCTTTACTTCTTTGATATCAACAACTAATTTCTTGTCTGTAAGCTTCTGAACCTCAGCCTTGATCTTCTCGATCTCAGCTCCGCCCTTACCGATTACAACACCTGGCTTAGCTGTATAAATGATAACCTTAACGCGGTCTGAAGCTCTCTCGATCTCAATCTTTGAAACACCAGCTGCGTATAATTTTTTCTTTAAAAATGTTCTGATATTATAATCTTCTACTAAGTAATCAGCGAAATCACCCTCTGCATACCATTTGGAATCCCAGTCCTTGATAACGCCAACTCTTAAGCCATGAGGATTAACCTTCTGTCCCATGATTGCCTCCTATCTTTCATCAAGCACGATTGTAATGTGGCTCATTCTCTTCTCGATTCTGTAAGCTCTACCCTGTGCTCTAGGATGAATTCTCTTCATTGTTGGTC
>ERZ773225.710-NODE-710-length-46587-cov-16.676266_pt1 | contig 46587 bp, 28 predicted proteins | sample MGYA00580993_ERZ773225 | MGnify/ENA primary metagenome ERZ773225 (study PRJEB29015, sample SAMEA2737748) | human gut metagenome | biome: human gut; feature: human-associated habitat; material: faeces | place: China | collected 2012 ...
GAGGAACTCCCTTGCAGGGTGCAGGGACAGCGTCCCTGCTGGGGTCAAGGGGCAAAGCCCCTTGGGTCTTCCAACGCCCTTGTCACCCGAACGGCGGCGGGGGGAATAGCGGCAAATCCGGACAAGTCGGCGCAGGGCTGCCGCACGCTTCCCATCGCGTCATGTAGGCTTCGACAAGCAGTTCAATCGTGCAATCAAACACAGGGGGACGGCAGCCATCCGCACACACAGGCGCGCCACCGTCAATCAGCCGAACACACGGCAGCACCATCATCTGGTTGCGCCAGCATTCCGCCTGCACACAGCGAATCGGCAGCGCGACATCCGTTGTCAGCACACTTTCGCCGCGCAAAACCTGCCCGCACTCCGCCTGCACTTGGCAAACAACCGGAATATTCACCCGCAGAAGGCACGGCGCGGATCGAGATGGTCGGCATCCGCGGCAGCCGCACGGGCGCGGTTCTTGGTACGGCGCAATCTCCCAATCCGCGTCACCGCACGCCGTAACGCCGACGAGTTGCAGTCGCCCGTTTGCATCCTCCGGCAAACCGCCGACGTACAGCGCCACACACGCGCGGCGCTGCCACTCCCGCCCGCTGGCGAGGATTCGCGGCAATAAAACACCCTTCTGCGTCGGCGGACAAGCCGGGCAAATGGGTTTCGGCGGGCAAGGCGGTCTGGACGGGCAAGGCGCTTGCGGCGGCATGGGACGGCAGCAATTCGGACGCTGATTCATGGCGATTCCTCCCATCGTGTGAGCTGTTCACTCCCAGCATATGCGCGGCGGGAAAATCGGGCACAAAAAAACCCGGCACGAAGCCGGGAATTTTGCGATTAGTTCAGGGATTCGGTCTCGTTTTCGATGGTCACATCTTCCACCGAGCGAATCGCCCAGCGCGCAACAACCATCGTCTGGTCGCCCTTGCCGACGCTCAGGGTGATGGTGTCGTCCCTGATGCTCTCGATGGTGGCGTAGATGCCGCCGATGGTGCACACGCGGTCGCCCTTCTTCAGGGACGCGAGCATGTCCTGCTCCTTCTTGCGGCGCTTCTTCTCCGGGCGAATCATCATGAAGTACATCAGGACGAAAACCAGCAGCAGCGGCAGAAGGCTGAAGAGGATACCGACAATGCCGCCAGCGGCAGAATCCGTGGTGACGGCGGCAGGGTCGGCCGCACCGGTGGTGGTGGTTTCCGCAACGGCGGTGGCGATGCCCAAAAGCTTGGTCAGAAATTCCATGCGAATTAGCTCCTTTCAGTAATCCGGAATACTCTGTCTATTGTAGCATATTTTTTCGCGCTTCACAAGAGGGGAAAACGGCCTTTTGCGCCATTCACAGAAATTTTGCATGACGGCATCAAGCATTTTTCCCGCGAAGCTGCGCTTTCAGACGCAAATTTGCATCTTTCAGGCACGGAATTGTAAAACTTGCGCATATTCGCTTGCAACAGGTGTTTTTTTTGATATAATGGTAATGGAATGCTGAAAAGCGCACAACCGAATGTCAAGGAGGCTGACGAATGAAGAAGCTGCTTGCAATTCTGCTGACGCTGGCGCTGATGCTGCCGCTGTGCGGACTGGCGGAGGAAAACGCGCCCCAAGCGACGCTGACGACCATCACCTTCCGCGATTTCAACGGGCGGGCGCTCGTGCCGGAAATGGAGGAAGCGGCGGAAACCGCGTATCGGGATTTGCTGGATGCCCTGCGCGTGGAGGTCTATCGGCAGGGGTTCACCTCGTGTGAGCTGTTTCTGAATGACCAGCCCATTGTGGATTACGGCGTGCAGACTCGCGGCGCGGATGTCTACATCAGCGGTGATGTGCTGGGCGGCACGGTGTACCTGAATCTCGACGAGGATATGCGGCATATCGCGGAAATCCTGCATCAGTGGAATGCGTCCCAGAGCATATATGCGGATGCCGGGACTGAGCTGTCTGCCAAGGAAGTCAGCGAATCCATTGCGCAAGAGTACGAGAACGTGGGCGCACTGCTGGCGAAAATCACGAAAAATCCGCTGATAACGGGCGAAATGCAGTCGGAGGACATTGCCAATGGCTTGTTCGAGACGGACTGGCAGCAGGCTGCTACGCGCTTGAACAAGATATTGAAGGTTACGCGGGTGGAAAGCGTCTCGAATCCGCCCGAAGGATGCGAATCGGCGAAGAACATTCTGTACTTCCCCCTCAGCAATGAGCAGCTGATGGAGGTGCTGTGCATTCTGCTGGATACGGTGGAGGAAACGCCCGCCGTCAAGGCGTATGTGGATTTGCTCAATACGTATCGGCAGCTGGTGGCGTTCGCGCAGGATCAGCCCGTCGAGGATACGGACTTGCAGACGTGGCTGCGTCAGCAGACGCTGCTGGTGGAAGATGCGCAGGTGGTGCAGTATGTGGATTCGTCGATGCGCCTGCTGCGGGTGGTGATCAGCTACAAGGTTGCGCCGACCCATACGCCGACGCTGGCGCAGGATACGCTGCTGAACGCAGCAATCACGGTGAATTTCCATCCGACGGGCGACGACGTGCGGCTGGATTGGCGGCAGGAAACGGCGGGCAAGGGCACGAATGGTCAGCTGAAGATGGAGGACAACGGCGGAATAGCGGTGCTGATTACGTCGGATGACGGCGAACAGAACCTGTATCGCTGCACCATTTCGTCGCTGACGAACGAAGAGAATCTCCTGCTGGAAATGCACCGCACGGTGGACGGGGAAGAAAAGGGCCTTAGCTGGAGCGCCAGCATGGACACCCAGATGGTGGATGGCGAAGTACGGCAGGACGTGGCTGTGCGGCTGTTGTGGCATAGCGAACACTTCCTGACGATTGCCGCCGAAACGCGCCCGTGCGAATCGCGTCCGCTGCTGTCGGATGGCGACGTGCTGGACTTGGGCGAAATCAGCAGTGTGCGCTTCAAGGCGTACATGACGGGCGTGATGTTCACCGCCGGGCAGATTCTGCCGCGGTTCATGATGAATCTGCCGGACAGCACGCGCCAATTCATCACCAGCGTGTCGCAGATGATTCTGGACGACACGCCCTAAAATCAACAGAAAACATCACTGCCACGCAGTGCTGTTATAAAAAGGGAAACCAAATAACAAGGAGGAAAACCCCATGAAGAAATTGCTTGCGGTACTGCTCAGCATCATGATGCTGGCGATGCCCCTGACCTCGATGGCGGAAAACAGCGTGTGGGACAATGCCGCGCGTCAGGAAACCACCATCACCATCCACGACCTGAACGCTGACCTCGTGGCGGCGCTGGGCGGGGATGACACCGCGATGGCTGCCATCAACGACCTGCTGGCGGCGCTGTCCCTGACCGGCTATCAGCAGGGCGACGAAGCTGGCTTTGACCTGAACCTGAGTGGCAAGAGCGTGCTGGGTATGGCATCGCTGACGACTGCTGCGGAAGAAAACCAGCTGATGTATGTGTCCAGCGCGCTGCTGGGCGGCGTGATTGCTGTGAACAGCAAGGACGTGGAAGCCATCAGGGAAAAAGCCCTCCGCGCGACGATGAAGATGTCCGGTCAGAGCGACGAGGAGATCGACAAGGCGATTGAAGAATCGAAGGAACAGCTGAGCGGCAATGCGGAATACACTGCCCTGATGGAAGCAGCGGCGAACCTGAGCAGCATGACGGAAGAGCAGCTCATGGAAGAACTGACGCAGGCGGACACCACGGCGTTCATGACCATGATGAACGAAATACTGTCCGGTGAAGAAATGGCAGAAGTGACCGAGCAGCCCGGCGACTGCGACGCGGCGAAGAGCTACGTCAAAGTCACCGTTCCGCCGGAAAAGATCGTCGAGATGACGAAAGCCCTGCTGGAAATGATCCACAGCGTTCCGAGCGTCGGTGCTTACATGGATGCGCTTTTTTCCGCTGCTGACACGAGCTGGGACGACCTGCTGAAAGAACTTGATGAAGCAGATCTCTACGCGGATGACATCGTTTATGAATACTGGATGACTGAAGCAGGCGAGCTGGTTCGCATGACGGCTTCGGTGAAGATCAACAACGGCGGCGAAGAAGCCTTGCCGATCTCCTTCACGATGACCCGCAACACGGCGGACGGCGTGGCGACGTGGCTTGTGACCATCAAGAGCGCGGAAGATACTGCGGCGACGCTGACCTTCGCAGGCGACTTGGAGAACTTCACGGCGAACCTGACCGCCTATGCTGGCGAAGACCTCGTTGAAATCAACGTCAGCGGCAAGGGCGTCGGCACGGACAGCAGCGTTGTTGATGTGGAAATCAAGGAAACGGTGGACGGTGTCGAGCAGGGCTTCGGCGTGGTGGTGACGACCGCTACGACGATGGACGGCGAACATGGCGTCCGCAAGGTGGATGTGCTGGTGCGCTTCATGGGTCTGGACGTTGTGACCATCACGGCGGAAACCCGCACCTGCGACGCGAAGGACGCGCTGGACGTGAGCAAGGCGCAGGATTTGGGCGCGATGACGGACAGTGAGTTCCAGACGTGGTTCGTCAAGGTGATGAACAACCTGCAGAACCTGCCCATGACCCTGCTGATGAGTCTGCCGGAGAGCATGCTGACCCTGCTGATGGGCGGCAGCAACTGATACTGTTTCCTGCATTTGGCTGTGCCATCTGCTTGCGCCTTTCCCGCGCTGGCGTTCGCGTCAGCCAGAACGAATCATTTGCGGTGCATCTCGGCGCATTCGCATTTGGAAATAGTATCCGCATGGGAGGCTGACTGAAAAAGTCAGCCTTCTTTTTCATTGCCGGAACATGCTGATTTTCGACCAGAAAAGCAATCCAATTGTAAAAATATGCGCGGAATGGTTGACAAGTCGGGCGGATTGCTTTACCATAGTACATGGATTATTCTGTGACTTTACTCCGCACGGCTTGCGGATGATTCAGATGGAGGAACAGGCAAGATGAGGATGCTTGGCAAGCGATTTCTGTCACTCCTGCTCGCGCTGGGAATGCTGCTGATGCTGCTCCCCGCGGCTGCGGCATCGGAGCTGACGATGCTGCAAGTGGATTTTCTGGGTATGTATGCCACAAGCACGGGAACGTATGAATCCCGGAAATTCACGGGCGATTTTACCGTCATGCAGAACGGGGAGGCGGTCGGCACGATTCGCCTGACCGACTTCGGCAGCGATCCAATTTCCGTCCCCGGAACGGGCAATGTGCAGCTTGTCCCGGTGGCGGAAACGATGCCGGAGGACGCCATTATGGCGGCGAGCTACACCGTGTCGATTGTCGGCGGACGGCTGAACAAAGCGGTCATTGCTGTGCTGACGGACACGGGTCTGTTCACCGTGCACACGGAGAGCAGCTCCTCTTTTGACCTGATTAACGAGCGCGGCGAGACGATTCTCTCCTTCGACACCGACAGCCGGGGCGACTATGCCCTGCCGGCGGCGATTCACACGGGGCTGTACACCCTGCGCATGACGAAGGCTTCGCTGGCCATTGAAAGCTGGCGCGACAAGATTATCAACATTGAGCGCTACACGGGTCCGGATTCCGTGACGAAGGTGAACGCTTCCTATTACTATGTGCCGCCGACGATGGCGCCGACCGCCACGCCTGAACCTACGCCTACGCCGACGCCCACCCCGACCCCGACACCGACGGCAACGCCTACGCCGACGGCGACCCCGACATTAGCGCCGACGGAAGCGCCGACCGAGAATCCGACGGAAGAACCGACGGAGGAACCCACGGAAGCGCCGACGCCAACCCCGACGGCGACCCCGACCCCGAGCCCGACGCCCACGCCGAGCCCGACGCCTACGCCGACCCCCACCCCTGAACCCGTGGACGGCACGCTGACGATGCTCATGCGCGGCGTGAACGCGGCAGTGGCGTACCAGATTGTCAGCGAGGACGGCAAAACGACCCGCACGGGCTACCTGACTGATGGCGAGACGGTGAAGGAAGCCGACCTCTTCCACGGGACGTACTCCGTCACGGTGACGCTGCCGGAAGGCACGCTGCTGACGGGCGTGAACGACTGGCCGAACCTGCAAAAGGGTCAGGCACAGTGGCTGGTGAGCATTCAGGCGATGCAGACCAGCCGGTATGAACTGGATCTGACGCTCAGCGGCGGCATGACCGGCAGCATCGACGATCTGTCTGCCCCGGCGGAAGTGACGATTTCCGGTCAACGGATGAGCGAACAGATGACGGTCAGCGGCGCGTTTGCGCTGAACGGCCTGTATCCTGATACTTATCAGATTACGGCAACCCTGCCGCGCGGCCTGTATGACACCGAGGGCTGGACGCTCAGCACGACCGATACGGGCGTGACGGCGAGCATTCTGGTGGAAATCGGCGCGGGCGAAACCGTTGTGCTGCCGGCGCTGGCGAACCATGCCACCGGCGACGCTTCCGGCGTGGTGCTGGGGCTGGACGGTCAGCCGATGAGCGGCGTGCAGGTGCAGCTGGTCAATCAGGCGGGCGAAGTCGCGGCGGAAGCGGTGACGGATGAAAACGGCGCTTGGCAGGCGGAGTTCCTCGAATACGGGACGTACGTCGTCCGCTATGATGCGGGCGTGACCCTTGCCAACGGCGCGCTCGTCATTAGCGACGAACCCGCGACTGTGACCGCGAAGGCGGCGAATCCGGCAGCGCTGACCATCCACGCTTTCCGCGACAACGATAACAACGGTTCACGCGGGAAGTACGAGGAAGGCGTGTCCGGCGCGACGATGAGCCTCATCACCGAAGTCAACGGCGTGGAGGTTGTTGTGGCATCCGGCGAAACGGACAAGAACGGTGAAGTGTCGCTGGCTGTCCCGGCGGGGACGTACGTCCTGCGCAGCGAGCTGCCCGCGGGCTTCGGCCATGGCGCGCACGGCAAAAATGTCAGCGCGAACATGTCCATCATGGATGAAACGACCGAACGAGTGCAAAACAGCGTGCCGCTGACCCTCGAAGCCGGTTCTGTGACCGACGTGGGCGTCGGCGTGATGACGATGGCGGCGCTGCAGGGCCTTGTGTGGCTGGATGAAAACGACGACGGCGTGTATCAGGACGGCGAACCCGGTCAAGCGGGCATCAAAATCCGCGCCGTCGGCGTGAAAAACGGTCTGGTGTACGAAACCGAGAGCGGCGAGGACGGCAAATTCTACATCGGTCAAATGCGCTACGGCACATACAATGTCGAATACAGCCTGCCGGACGGCCTTGTGTTTGCGCGATACAGCCAGACGGGCGGCAATCGCCGCTCCATCATCACCAGCGAATTCAAGCGCTCCGAAACGGATCAGGTGATTCTTGAACGCGGTGACTTGGAGGAAGTCCTCCTTGGCGTGATGAAGGGCTCTGATATCAACGGCATCTGCTTCCTGGATGAAAACAACAATGGCGTGTACGACGAGGGCGAAAAGACGCTGGAAGGCGTGAAGGTCGTCCTGTATCGTCAGGCCATCGGCAAGGAGCTGCTGAACACCGTCTCCGACGAGAACGGGCGCTTCACCTTTGCCAACATCCGCGGCAGCACGTTCCGCGTCAAAGCGACGATTCCGCAAGGCTATGTGTACACCATCGCGGGCGAGGGCGAGTACGGCAACATGTTCGCTCCCGGCACTGACCGCCGCGAGCACACGATTTCCGACGTGGTGCTGGAGAACGACAGCGAGATGACGATGGCCATCGGCGCGATTACCTACGGCAGCATCTCCGGCACGGTGTATCTGGATGACGACTTCTCCGGCAGCCGGATGGACGCGGAAAAGATGGTCAACAACTTCACCGTCACCCTGACGGATGAAAACGGCAATACCCGCACGGCGAAAACGAACCGCAGCGGCGTGTATACCTTCGATGACCTTGCGCCGGGGCAGTACACCGTGAGCGCGACCGCAAACCGCGGCTTGGCGTTCACGCGCACGGGCGACGGCAATATCCTCCGCAACCTCTCCGGCGGCGCGGGCGAAAGCGAACCGGTGGCGCTGACAATGGGCGCGGATTTGACGGGCCTTGATATCGGCATGATTACCCCCGGACATGTGTCCGGCGTGGTGTTTGCTGACAAGAACGACAATGGTCTGCGCGACGCGGATGAAGGCGGCTTGCTCGGCGCGGTGGTTCACCTGATGGACGAAACCGGTGACGTGGCGACCCGCACCATCGGCGCGGATGGCAGCTTCCTGTTTGACGCGGTGCTGCCCGGAACGTACCGCCTGCGCTACGAGCTGCCGGGCGACGGCGTGTTTGCTCCCCTGGCGGACGGCGGCAACACCATCGCGCCGGATTCCGACGGCACGACGGATTCCTTTACCATCGGCGTGGGCGAAGAAGTCACCGCGCCCCTGTGCGGCGCACTGGCTTTGGGCGACATTGAAGGTATGGTGTTTGCCGATCACAACGGCAACGGCGCACAGGATGCAAACGAAGCGGCGCTTGCCGGCGTGACGCTGATTCTGACCCCCTCCCGCGAGGATTTGACGGAGCAGACCGTCGTCACCGATGCGACGGGCGCGTACAGCTTCACCGGGCTGCGGCCGGACGCCTACACGCTGACCCTGCGCTTCCCGGAGGGCATGGTGCTCTCCAAGCTGGACGGCAATGTGACCCTGCCGCTGATGCACGGGCTGAACGAGCAGCAGGTGAACATCGAAATCGGGCTGGGCGAGGAATGGCTGAATCAGGCACTTGGCGGCGTGATTCCGTCGAAGATGTCCGGTCAGGTTTGGGTGGATGAGAACGACAACGGCAGCATGGACGCGGGCGAAATCACCCCGGAAAATGAGACGCTGACCCTGCTGGATGAAACCGGCGCGGTGTTTGCGCAGGTGCAGACCGATGCGGATGGGCGGTTCGCCATCGACGGCATTGCTCCCGGCGTGTACAGCCTTGTCTACGACCTCAAGGAAGGTACGCAGGCGGCGCGTCTGGGCGACAGCACCTTCACCACCGAGGGCAGTCAGCTCGTTATGACCGAAATTGAAATTAGCGAAAACAACAACTATACTGCGCCGATGCTGGGCTTGAAGATTGACACAAGCATCGGCGGCATGGTCTGGTGCGACAACGCGGGCGAGATTGCGCCCCTGTCCGGCGCGGAGGTTATCTTGCTGGACGAAAAGGGCAGCGAACTGCAAACCGCGACGACGGGCGAGGACGGCATCTACCGCTTTGACGGCTTGAGGCCGGGCAACTACCGTCTGCGTGTGACGCTCCCGAACGGTTACGTCGTCGTAGAAAAGGACGACACGCGCCTCAAGGACGGGCAGAACATCAGCGTGATGACGACCTACACCGCCCGCGAGGGAGAGAGCGACCTGATTGCCCTGCGCATGAGCCAGCATCAGCTGGAACAGAATATTGGCGCGGTGCAGCCGGGCACGCTGGGCGACTTCTGCTGGCTTGACCTGAACGGCAACGGCCTGCAGGACGCGGGCGAACTCGGTCTGGGCGACATGCGCATCGAGCTGTGGCGAAACGATCAGCTCGTCGCGGAAACGACAACCGACGCGTACGGTTACTACACTTTCGAGAACCTGTATCCGGGCGTGTACACGCTCAAGCCCATCTACCCGACGGAAGTTGTGCCGACGCGTATGCGCACGGATATTCCGCTGATTGCGTCGATTCTGGGCGAAAACGGTGAATCGAACCCGGTTCAGGTGACCTCCGCCAGTACGACCTACACGGCGGATTTGGGCTTCGTGCTGGTTGATGACGGCGTGCTGCCGGCGAACTACGGCATCGGCGAAAAGCAGGACTGGACGAAAAAGTAAGAAATAATGCGGAATGCGGAATCCGGAATGCGGAATTGCGCGGCTGCGGATGGCGGGGGGTTGCGGGGGCGAAAGGCTCGCGCGGTGCCCCGCTTTTTGTGATGGGGGAGGGAAGCAAAGTCCGCTTTTACGGAAGAAAGCAACCGATTGTTTTGTGAAGAGTGAAAAGTAAATAAAAGACACTTCATTCACATTTTCCAAATGAAAATGGAAGCTGCTTCATTCTGAAATCCCAAATCTGCGCGAATCAAGCGTTTTCCTGCGCGAAAGTGTATAGCAAAAGCGCCTTGCATCTGGTATCATAGATGTTACCAGCTGAGACTGTTCCATATGGAAAGAAATCAGCCAAATCATGCTGGAAATGAAAGGATGGAAACAAATATGAAGAAACTCCTTGCTCTCCTGATGGCGCTCATGATGTGCTGCACCGCCTTTGCATTCGCGGAGGAAGAAGCGGAAGTGCCGGCAGTTGAAATGAATGTCAGCTTCGAGGCGCAGACGGTTGCGCTGGGTGACACGGGTCTGACGATGCAGATTCCGGCGGACTGGGCGGTTCAGGAAGTCCCCGCAGGCACGGAAAACGCCGAGAACATCCTGCTCTTCGCCGTCAACGCCGACCAGACGGTCAGCATTACGGCGCAGCTGTCCGCGATGAGCTTTGAAACGCTGCTGCAAGGCATTCAGGACGCGGGCGCGACGGAAGAAATGCTCGCTGAGCTGTATGTCAACGAAAACTATTGCCTGATGTACACCCCCGGCGACACCGTGCTGGCGCTGTATGCTTTCCTTGACGACGAGACGGTTCTCGCCGTGACCTTCCAGGTCGCCAGCAAGGAAGTGGGCGACGCGCTGGAGAATATGCCGCTGGAGATCTTCGGCAGCTTGGCGGCAGCGGAGTAATTCACTTCGTTACCACGATGCAGGACGAATCGCCGTCCTGCATTTTTTTTGTGCGCAAAAATGCACAAGGAGCTGCAGAAAACTTGACAAATGCAACTGCATAGCCGAAAATATTCAAAATACACGAAAAAAACATGAAAAAAAACACAGTTTATGCAGCAAAATACTTGATTTTCTCCATACAGTGTTTCATAATAAAGTATCGACGCGGTGAAACTGGTTGGTTTTGCGCGTCGATGAACAAGAAACGCAGGCAGACGCGGCAGCGCCCCTGCCGGGAAGGTGAAGCGGATGAATTCCAAGATGCTGTTTTATGTCCTCAAGCGCGTGCTGCTGGCGCTGCTGACCATCTGGATTGTTATCACGGTGACATTCTTCGTGATGCACTCGATTCCGGGTGGACCGTTCGCAAGTGAAAAGGCAATTTCCGCGGAAGCGCAGGCGGCGCTGGAGGCCAAGTACGGGCTGGACAAGCCGCTGGGTGAACAGTATGTGACGTATCTGCGCGACGTGGTGACGAAGCTGGACTTCGGGCCGAGCCTGAAACAGCGCGGCCGTCAGGTCATTGACATTATTCTGGATGGCATGAAGACCTCCGCAAAGCTTGGTCTGATTGCGGCGTTCAGCGCGGCAATCGTCGGCATCGTCCTCGGCGCGCTGGCGGCGCTGCGGCGCAACACCGTGCTGGATAAGATTATCATGGTGATTACGACCGCGTTCGTGTCCATGCCGTCGTTCATTATGGGGTCATTCCTGCTGATAGTGTTCTCAGTCAAGTTAGGCTGGGTACCCGCGAACGGCGCGACGGCCGAAGGGCTGATCCTCCCGATTATCACCCTTGCGCTCTATCCGATGAGCTACATCACGCGCCTGACGCGCTCCTCCATGCTCGACGTGCTGGGGCAGGATTACATCCGCACCGCGCGCGCCAAGGGCGTTTCGGGCAAGAAAATTATCTTCGGTCACGCGCTGAAGAACTCGCTGATTCCGGTTATCACCTATTTCGGCCCGATGCTGGCGTTCATCGTCACCGGTTCGATGGTCGTTGAGCAGATTTTCGCCGTGCCGGGTATCGGCCGCCAGTTCGTATCCAGCATCACCAACCGCGACTACACCATGATTATGGGGACGACCATTTTCCTCGCCTCTTTAATCGTGATTATGAATCTGATCAGCGACCTGCTCTACAAGGTGGTTGATCCGCGCATTGATTACGAATAAGGAGGCCTCTGCATCATGATGATGAACAAGAAAAAGCCCTTTAGCCTGCATCTGGATGTGGATTCCTTCATGCCCGCGACGGCGGAGGAAAAGGAAGTCATCTCCCGGATGCGGCCGTCCTCGACCTTTTTCCGCGACGGCGTGAAGCGCCTGCTGAAGAACAAGGTCGCGACCATCAGCCTGATTCTGATTGTGCTGATTACGCTGTCCTCCATCATTATTCCGATGTTCTGGCCGTACTCGTATGACCAGATGCTGGGGCAGACGAAGGGACGCCCGATGGACAACAGCTACAACAACCTCGCGCCGTTCCAGTACGGCAAGACGGAACTGAAGAAAATCGACAAAGGGGAATCTGTTTTCCCGCACATCTTCGGCACGGATGCGCACGGACGCGACTACTTCATCCGCGTCGTCTACGGGACACGCATTTCCCTTGCCGTCGGCTTCTTCGCCAGCATCATCGTGCTGGTGATTGGCATGATGATTGGCGCAGTCGCAGGATATTTCGGCGGCAGGGTGGACTTGTTCATCATGCGAATCGTCGATATTATCTACTCATTGCCGGACATGCTGGTTATCATCCTGCTGGCGGTCGTGCTGGGGCAGGTGCTGCATGTGGAAGGCACCATCTTAGAGAAAATCGGCTCGAACATCATCAGCATGTTCATCGTCTTTGGTCTGCTCTACTGGGTGGGCATGGCGCGCCTGATTCGCGGTCAGATTCTGTCCCTCCGCGAGCAGGAGTATGTGCTGTCGGCGCAGGCGACGGGCGCGAAGGCGCAGTGGATTATCCGCAAGCACCTTCTGCCGAACTGCATCAGCGTCGTGATTATTTCGACCGCGCTGCAAATTCCGAACGCGATTTTCACCGAAAGCTTCCTGTCCTTCCTGGGTCTGGGCGTCAACGCGCCGATGCCTTCGCTGGGCTCGCTGGCTTCTGACGCGCTCAACGGCATCTATTCCTACACCTATCGCCTGATTATCCCCGCCGTGGTCATCTGCCTCATCGTGCTGAGCCTGAACCTGTTCGGCGACGGCCTGCGCGACGCATTTGACCCGAAGCTGAATGCGTGATGAAAGGAGCTGGACAAAATGGCATTGCTGGAAGTCAATGACCTGCATACATCCTTCTTCACCGACGCGGGCGAAGTTAAGGCGGTGGACGGCGTTTCGTTCCGCCTTGACCACGGCAAGGTGCTGGGCATCGTGGGCGAAAGCGGTTCGGGCAAGAGCGTCACGGCATATTCCGTCATGCAGATTCTTGCGCCGACGGGCAAAATCGTCAGCGGCAGCGTGAAATTCGACGGGCAGGAGCTGGTCGGCGCGGACGAGAAGCTGCTGCGCACCGTGCGCGGCAATCGCATCTCGATTATCTTCCAAGACCCGATGACGTCCCTGAACCCGACCTACACCATCGGCCGGCAGCTGATGGAAGCGATTTTGCTGCACACCGACCGCAACCGCCATCAGGCGCGCGAACGCGCGGTGGAGATGCTGAAGCTGGTCAACGTCAACGAGCCGGAAAAGCGCATGAAGCAGTACCCGTTCGAGCTGTCGGGCGGTATGCGGCAGCGCGTAATGATTGCTATGGCGTTGGCGTGCGAGCCGGACATTCTGATTGCCGACGAGCCGACGACCGCGCTGGACGTGACAATTCAGGCGCAGATTCTTGATTTGATGCGCGATTTGCAGAAGAAGATGGGCATGGCGATTATCATGATTACGCACGACTTGGGCGTTGTCGCCCAGATGTGCGACGAGGTCATCGTCATGTACGCCGGTTCTATCTGCGAGCAGGGGACGGCGGATGAAATCTTCTACAACCCGCGCCACGAGTACACAAAGGGCTTGATGCGCTCCATCCCGACGGCGGAGAACAACGGACAGCGCCTGGAGCCGATTACCGGTACGCCGATTGACCTGCTGAACATGCCCAAAGGCTGCCCGTTCGCGCCCCGCTGCGAGGCGGCGATGAAGATTTGCCTGAAAGAGAAGCCGGTTCGGATGCTCATCAATGACGACCATATGGCAACCTGCTGGATGAACGTCAAGAAGGGCGTTGAGGACGGCAGCATCACGGAGGAAGGAGGAGTGCCCTGTGTCTGAAGCGCAGATGCACCAGCCATTGCTGGAAGTCAAAGGACTGAAAGAATACTTTGACATCAACATGGGCTTCTTCCGCACCAAGCCGCTGAAGGCGGTCGATGATGTGTCCTTCACCATCAACAAGGGCGAAACGCTCGGTCTGGTGGGCGAATCCGGCTGCGGCAAGACGACTGTTGGGCGCACCATCCTCCAATTGTACAAGCCGACGGCGGGCGAAATCATTTACGATGGCAAGCCTGTCAAGACGAAAGCGGACTTGCAGAAGTTCCGCACGAAGGCGACGATGGTGTTCCAAGATCCGTATTCCTCGCTGAACCCGCGCATGACCGTGTCGGACATCGTGGGCGAACCGCTGGATGTGCACCACCTGTATTCCTCCAAGAAGGAGCGGGAGGAGCGCATTTTGCAGCTGCTGGGCTATGTCGGGCTGAACAGCGAACACGCCTCGCGTTACGCGCACGAGTTTTCCGGCGGTCAGCGGCAGCGCATCGGCATTGCCCGCGCGCTGGCGGTGAATCCGGAATTCATCGTCTGCGACGAGCCGGTGTCGGCGCTGGACGTGTCGATTCAGGCGCAAGTCATCAACATGTTTGATGATTTGCAGGATCGGCTGGGGCTGACGTACCTGTTCATTGCGCATGACCTGCTGGTTGTGCGGCATATTTCGGACAGAATCGCCGTGATGTATCTGGGCAAGATGGTGGAGCTGGCGTCGGCGGAGGAAATCTACAATCACCCGCTGCACCCGTATTCCAAGTCGCTTTTGTCCGCCGTTCCGCTGCCTGACCCGAAGGCGGCGCGCGCGAACAAGCGCATTGTCCTCTCCGGCGACATTCCAAGCCCCCTGAACGCGCCGTCGGGCTGTCCGTTCCGCACGCGCTGCCCCTACGCCACCGAAGCCTGCGCGCAGTCGATGCCGCCTTTCAACGAAGTCGAGAAGGGTCACTTCGTCGCCTGCCACCGGGTGAAGGAACTGGGGTAAAAGGGGAGACGCCAGAGACTCTGCCTCTGGACTCCGGCAGGGGCGCTGCCCCTGCACCCTGCAAGGGACTTCGTCCCTTGACCCTTTCGCACGATTGCGTTGGTGACACTGGCATAGTGTGCCCGCGTGTTTATCCGCGCAAAAAAATTGCTTCAAGGATGCGTCAACACGCATTTTTGATACAGACAGTCTACGAAAAGCAAGGCTGTCACAGAATATTAAGGGAGGTTTTTTCATGAAGAAGCTGACTGCTCTCCTGCTCGCCATCGCAATGATGGTGACCTGCACCCTGTGCGCTGTCGCCGAAGACGGCAAGACGTACATGGCTGTCTGCATCGCGTCCGAGCCTGATACGCTTGACCCGGCGCTGAACTCCGCTGTGGACGGCGCGACGATGGTCGCTCACCTGTTCGCAGGCCTGTCCACTTGGGCGCAGACCGACGACGGCAAGCTGGAAATCCTGCCGGACTGCGCGGTGGAACTGCCGGATCCGGTGGTCAATGACGACGGCACGGTGACGTACACCTACACGCTCGTTGATGGCCTGAAGTGGTCTGACGGCAAGGATCTGACCGCGAAGGACTTCGAGTTCGCGTGGAAGCGCGCTGCTTCCTCCGAGCTGGGCGCGGACTATGGCTACATGTTTGAAGTCGTCAAGGGCTACACTACGGACGGCTCCGACCCCAAGGCGGAAAACCTCGCTGTGACCGCCGTGGACAACAAGACCCTGACCGTTACCCTGAACAACCCCGTTGCCTACTGGAACGAGCTGCTCGCCTTCCCGGCGTACATGCCCGTGCGTGAGGACGTCGTCGCCAACGAAGCGTGGGCGACCGATCCTTCCACCTACATCGGCAATGGTCCGTACACCATGACCGCGTGGGAACACAACAGCAAGATCACCCTGACCAAGAACCCCTACTATCATGCGGTGGACAAGGTCACGATGGACGAGCTGGACTTCTACCTCTCCGACGACGCGAACAACATGCTGGCGAACTTCCAGAAGGGCGACTGGCAGCTGATCGACGACGTTCCCACCTCTGAAATCGCGTCCCTGAAGGAACAGTATCCGACGGAATTTGTTGTTGCCGGCCAGATTGGTACCTACTATGTCTGCTGGAACATCAACGAAGAAATCCTGCCCGCTGACGTGCTCGCGAACATGACCCCCGAAGAAGCGGAAGCGGCGCGCGCAGAAGTCCGTCAGGCGATTGGCCTGCTGTTTGACCGCAACTACATCGTCACCGAAATCGGTCAGGCTGGTCAGCTTCCTGCGTCCAGCTTCGTCCCGATGGGCATGACCGATGCGGACGGCTCTGAGTTCTACAAGAATGCGGGTCATGTGGAAGGCGTCACCGGCTACTACGACGTGACCGACGACGAAGACGTCTACATGGCGAACTTCGACAAGGCGGTTGAAACCCTGAAGAAGTACTACACCTACGACGAGGCGAACGGCGTCTTCACCAACTTCCCGTCCCTGACCTACCTCTACAACACCTCCGAAGTCCACAAGGCGATTGGCGAATACCTCCAGAGCGCGGTTTCTGCGGTCGGCATCACCATGAACCTGAACAACCAGGAATGGAACACCTTCCTGAACACCCGTAAGGCGGGCGACTACTCTATCGCGCGCAACGGCTGGCTGGCGGACTACAACGACCCGATCTGCTTCCTCGACATGTGGGTGACCGGCTCCGGCAACAACGACGTGCAGTACGGCAAGGGCGCGAATGCGGATCTGAAGATCTACAACCTCGACCTGACCCCCTACGGCTACGACGTGAAGGTGGAGAACGGCACTTGGGCGGAAACCTATGACGTGCTGATTTCTGCCATCAAGAGCTGCACCAACAGCGCGAACCGTTATGCCATGATGCACATCGCGGAAGATATGCTGATGAATACCGGCTGCATCGTGCCGCTGTACTACTACACCGACATCTTCATGATCGACGACTCCGTGCAGGGCTTCTTCTCCAACCCGCTGGGCTACAAGTACTTCATGCACTGCACCATCGCCAAGTAATTCCATCCAAGTTTGGACAAATTCACGGGCGAATCGGCTTCAAAACCGGTTCGCCTTTTTTCGTATGTTGGAAAGATACACTTTGCCATCCTTGGCAACCGATATTTCCTGCCTTGGAAAGGTACATTCGGCGGAAAACATGCGCGAATTGACGAGAAAACTGCGTGAATGCAGGAATTTTCAGCAGGAAAAGGGAGAGGAAACGTCCAATTAATCCATTGAATGGCGGTGGTAAACAGCGCTTGTCAATGGTATACTGAAACCAGAAGGGCGATTTCTATGGGAAAAAAGCCCGCGGAAGCTATCAGCAAGGAGGAAGAAGCATGAAGCGAATCGCACGATGGAGCACCATTTTCCTGCTCTTATGCAGCATCATTTGGGCGGGTACAGCATCGGCGGCCATGATTGTGGAAAACAACATGAGTGCGCTGAACACACTGAACACCATCAACAAGAACCAGACACCACAGGGCAAGGACTCAGCGCTGGAGCGGCTGGCGAAAGAAATCGGCGCTGGCATATGGGACAATACGGACTGGGATGACCCGGCGTTTCAGGAGAACATCGGGCGATTTGGCATCACCGTGTTGAAAAAGGACACGCAGCCGCCGGAGTCCTTCATCGGCGACGCGATTTTTGACCATCTGGGCGACACGGAGTTCAATGCGCCGGAAATGAACGGCAATCTGCTGGTTCTCGGCGGGCTGAACGCTAATCTGCCGTCCGGCAAAATCGACCGCCTGTATGTGCTGTCGGACGAGGACGTGCGGCTGAACATCGGCGCGGCGGCAGAGGTTCAGGAACTGATTCTGGGCGCGTCGGGGAATGTGTCGCTGAACGGCGAGGGCAATGTCCGCTCCACCATCGTGGTGGACAAGCCGATGAATCTCGATATCGGGATTGCGACGAACCTCGTGAACCTGACGGATGCCCCGCTGCCGACGGGCGATATTGTGCTGAATCCGGGCAAGAACGCGCTTGTGCCGGGGCAGCAGCTGCATATGGGCAGCGAGCTGAAGGTGGAGAAGAAAATCAGCCTGACCGTGCGCTTCCGCCTCGTTGACCAGAGCGCCAAGGATATGCAGCTGGAAGCGGCGGATTGGGACGGCGCACTGCTGACCGAAGCGACAGTGCAGTACACGGGCGACAGCTGCCCGATGGGCGCGGTCAACATGATGGGCAGCATCGAGGCGGCGTTTGCGGAGAAGTATCCGGATTTGCAGGAGCAGTATGTGCTGCTGCCGGAAATGCGCAGCGCAGACCCGTGGAGCAAGGTCTACCGCCTGAATGGCGGCGAATCCTGCTTTGCCGTGGCGGAAAATTATGTCTATCTCTCCCGCGAGGGCGATGTTGTCTTCCCGCTGACGGATGACAGCACGCTGGTAGCGGAATTCCCGGTGTACGTCTACCGCTATGGCGAGCAGGACGGGCGCATCACCTACCGCGTTCGCATCAGCGGCGCACGCCCGGATTACTTCACGCCGAGCCTGACCCTGCGCAGCGGCGCCGTGGCGAGCTTCACCTTCGATAAGGAGCGCGGCGAGTGGGTGACGCAGTTCAAGCGCAGCGACTTCGGCGCGGACGAGCGTGCCCTCATTCACCTGACGGGACTGCGCGGCGAGGAGACGGACACATTCCTGCCCGTAACAGGCCGCGAAGAAAGGCGCATCGTTACGCTGACGTGGACGGCGGACACGCAGCGCGTGACCATCGACGCGCAGAACGTCCTCTGGGGCAGCGACATGCCGGCGGAGGGCAACGACCTGCTGTGCCGCGCGGGTGAGCAGGTGACGGTGCAAATCGCGCCCGCAGCGGGCTATCGCGGCATCCACGTTTTCCTGAGCGACCCCGCTATTTCCCTGAGTATCAGCGAGGGGAACGACGCGGTTTCCTTCCTCATGCCCTACGCGCCGCTGACCTTGACGCTGACGGCGGACAAGCTTTATACCGTCACGATGGACACGGCAGGCGGCGATCCGATCCGTCCCATCCAGTACACGGTGGAATCGGAAGCGTTCCAGCTGCCGACCCCGGTTCGCACGGGCTACATCTTCCTCGGCTGGACGGGCGAGGGCATCACCGAACCGCAGAAAACCATTGAAATCCCGCAGGGAAGCACGGGCGACCGCACTTACACCGCGAACTGGCAGGTGATTGAATACACCATTACGCTGCTGGACATGGACGGCGCGGGCACGTCGGAAGCGCTTGTCTACACGGTGGAGCAACCCGTAACGCTGCCGACCCCAACCCGTGAGGGCTATGCCTTCCTTGGTTGGACAGTCAACAGCGACATGGCGCCGCAGCTAACGGTTGTTCTGCCGCAAGGTTCGATAGGCAACAGGACATACACCGCGAACTGGGAACTGACAGAATACAACATCACCATGGATTTGAACGGCGGCAGCGGCGAAACAGCACTGCTTTACACCGTGATAGATGATGAGTTTGCCCTGCCAACCCCGACCCGCAACGGCTACGAGTTTGTCGGCTGGACGGGCGAGGGCATCACGACGCCGCAGACAAGCGTCAAAATTCCGAAGGGTTCGACGGGAGACAAGGCGTATACCGCAAACTGGCAGGTGATTGAATACACCATCACACTGGACACGAACGGCGGTCCAAACGTGTCTCCGATAAAATACACCGTGGAGGATTCCTTCACCCTGCCTTACCCTCTCCGTCCGGGCTACGAATTTGCCGGCTGGGTCCTCGATGGCAGCGGTATGCTCCCTGCCACGACGCTCATTATTTACTATGGCACAACCGGCGACCTCCATTACAAGGCGGAGTGGCGTTTGGCGGAGTACACCATCACCATGGATTTGAACGGCGGCAGCGGTCAAGAAAAGGTGGTTTACACCATAACGGATGAGGATTTCGAGCTGCCGACCCCGACCCGCAACGGCTACGAGTTTGTCGGCTGGACGGGCGAGCGCATCACGACGCCGCAGACATGCGTCAAAATTCCGAAGGGTTCGACAGGCAAAAAGGCGTATACCGCAAACTGGCAGGTGATCAAATACACCATCATTACGCTGCTGGAAGGGGGCAATGCGGGCTCATCGGGAGCGTATGTCTACACGGTGGAGGAAACCTTCACGCTGCCGACCCCGACCCGCACGGGCTACACGTTCTGGGGCTGGACGGGCGAGGGCATCACGAAGCCGCAGCCGAACGTGACCATCCCGAAGGGTTCGACGGGCGACAAGACGTATATCGAGAACTGGGTAGAGACAGGATACACCATCACCCTGGATTTGAACGGCGGCAGCGGTAAAGAAAAGGTGATTTACACCATGACGGATGAGGATTTCGAGCTGCCAACCCCGACCCGCAACGGCTACGAGTTTGTCGGCTGGACGGGCGAGGGCATCACGACGCCGCAGACAAGCGTCAAAATTCCGAAGGGTTCGATGGGGAACAAGGCGTATACCGCAAACTGGAAGGTGATCAGATACACCATCACACTGGTCACGAACGGCGGCGCAGTCATAGCTTCGATACGCTACACCGTGGAGGATTCCGTCACCCTGCCCATCCCTCCCGAGCGTCCGGGCTACGAATTTGCCGGCTGGGTCCTCGATGGCAGCGGTCAGTTCCCTTCAACGCCGATGATTATCCCCGAAGGCTCAACCGGCGACCGCATTTACGAGGCGGAGTGGCGTGTGGCGACGTACACCATTACCTACGTGAGCCACGGCAAAGCATATAATTGGGTTCAATACACCATCAAGAACCAAGTTTATTTCGGGGCACCGGAAGAAGACCCGTCCTACTACCTCCCGGGCTATACCTTTGTAGGCTGGAAAATCGACGGCGTATCAGGAACGCCGCGCTCCTACATGCTGCCCAAGGGCTCGTATGGCAATCGAACGGCGACCATGCTTTGGGAGCCAATTCCGTAAGCGTAAACAAGGAGAACAAGGAGGGGATGCGCATTGGACTACCTCAGCGTAAAGGAAATAGCGGAGCTGTGGGGCGTTTCCATCCGTATGGTCAATTACTACCTGAATACCGGGCGGATTCAGGGGGCAATCCGGAAATCGGGCGGGTGGCTGATTCCGGCGAATACGCCGCATCCGGCGGATTTGCGCAAGAGCGGGCAGCGCGGGCAGGAAAAAATCCCCCCGCGGATGGCAAAGTGCTATATGCCGCTGATTTCCCGCCCGTGCGACAACGGCTTCCAAAATCTCCTGCTGACCATGAACGACGAGGAGGAACGCGACATCGCCCGCGCCCTGCACCACTATTTCCGCGATGAGCACGAGAAAGCCCGCGAAATCAGCGAGAAATACCTGAAGAGCGAGTGCCCCGAAATCCGCCTGACCGCGCTGATTACCAACACGATGGCGATGCTGCAGACGGGGGATGCCGCCAAGTGCCGCCGGAATCTCGAAATGATTCAGCGGGACGGGCAGCGCGCAAACGACGATTCGTGGCGGCTGTACAGCAGCATCACTGACGCGCTCATCAGCGTGTTCTTCCACTCCGAGAAGCTCGACCTGACGCCTATCCGCCCCGCCATCGGTATTCTTCCGCCCGGAATGCAGTATTTCGCCATGTACGCCATCGCCCACGCGCTCTACATCCGGCGCGAATACGAACACGCGATGGGCATTGCCGAATCCGCCCTGCTGATGGCGGGCACGCGCTACCCCATTGACAGCATCTACCTCAACATCGTCCTGTGCATGATTTGCATGAGCCTGAAGCAGGATGAACGCGCGGAGCAGAAGTTCGATGCCGCGTGGAGCATCGCCAGCCGCGAGGGGTACATCCACCCGTTTGTGGAGCATCACGGCATTTTGCAGGGGCAGGTGGAGCGCGCGCTGCGCAAGCAGGAGCCGGAAACGTACAACAAGATTGTGCAATCGGTCTACCGCTTCAGCCGCGGGTGGATGAAAATTCACAACCCCGTGTCGACGCTGCAGGTCACCGACGCGCTCACACCCTACGAGTTTTCGATTGCCATGCTTGCCGCGAAGGGTCGCAGCAACAAGGAAATCGCCGCGCTGATGGGCATTTCCGTCAACACGGTGAAGTCGTACATGGAGAGCATTTTTGAGAAGCTGCAAATCTCCAGCCGGAACGAAATCGACGCGTATGTGAATCGGTAATATCAACAAAAGCACGCACTCCGAATGTTGACATGCAAGTATTGCGGCTTAGACAACCCGAAGGAAGCGCGCTACTGCCAACACTGCGGTGGATACAGGTGAATAAAAATCAGCCGCGACGAGCATATTCACTCGTCGCGGCTGTATTTATCTATGCGCTTCCTTATTTTGATACATCCGCGCGTCCGCCCGCGCCAAGGACTCCGCCAAATCATCCGTTGACGGATTAAAATGCGAACAGCCCACCGATACCGTCGGCAGAACCGGATTCTCCGCCCGCGCCGCATCCATCAGGTGCTGGAAAATCTCCGTCATGGTGTTGTATTGCGCGTTCCGCCGCGTCAGTATCACGCAAAACTCGTCGCCGCCGATGCGGAAGCACGTCCCGTAATTCCCATACGCGCGGCGGATGCAGCCGGCAATCGTCCGCAGGCAGGCGTCACCCATCAAGTGCCCATGGCAGTCGTTGACGTCCTTGAAGCGGTCAACATCAAACATCAGGATGGCGGCAGGCACACGCAGGCGCGCCAGATAATGCTCGTAGCCCAAGCGGTTGACCAACTGCGTCAGCCCATCGGTTTGCAGCACCATGTCGCTGGAGAATTTCGACATCATCAGCGCACCGCAGCTGATGGTAATCCAGTCGATTCTGACCATCGGCAGGCACAACTGCACCATCAGCCCTAACAGCACGAACAGCGTCGCGAGCAGCAGCTGTGTGCCGCCGGTGTACTGATAGGCGCGGCAGGCGAACCCAATCTGCACGAGGAAGAACACCGTGCTGCCCCCGTAGGCGAGCGTGTAGAGCACGTAGAGCAACCCGTGGTGATAGAAATTCTGCCCATCGACATAGAACATCAGCCCCGTGAACGCCGAGAGCAGCACCAGCAGTGCGTGGAAGCCCGCAAGGCACAGCAGCCTGTGTACCACTTTCCGCGGGCAGGGATGGATGACGCAGCCCGCGAACAGCCCGATTAGCGGCGCAAGCGAAAGTTCGATGGTCTTGACGGCGATATGCAGCGGAATCAGCGCGGGCGGCGTGCCATCCATCTGCACGCCCGACCACTCACACAGCGCGCAAATGGCGATGGTGGCGTACAGGCCGCCGCAGAGCAGGTTTCGGATCTTGGATTGGCTGATGTCGCCGCGCAGGGAGAAGAGCATAATCGCCATGGCGAAGACGCTGAGAGCAATATTTGCCGTGTATAATTCATTCATGCTGATTGTGGAGGCGGTTGACAAGCAATCGCGGCAGATAAGTTTGAAAAGGGCAAATTCCCCCTTCTTATAATGATGATACCACGAAAAAAAGGGGATGAAAAGTGGGTTACATAGGAAAAACCGAAAATGTGCCAGATTTCGACAAATACGGGGAAATGGTTACATGGGGCGTCTCCCATCCCCACGAAAAAAGGGACTGACCGAAGCCAGTCCCTTTGATGATTATTCGTATTCGCAAACGCTTGCCCAGCGGATGAGCAGGTCGCGCTCTTCGGGCTTGCCCTTGAGGGACTGGCTCGCGGCGACGATCGGAATCCACTGCTGGACGTACTGCTTGGCGGTGTCGCTCTTCTTGCAGAAGAGGGAGAGGTACTTTTCCGCCAGCGCTTCCTTGCCTTCGAGGACGAAGAGCAGGTAGGTGCGGGCGACGTCAGCGGACGCGTTGCCCTGCGTGGCGTGCGACCAGTCGAGGATGTACCACTGTCCGTCGGGGGCGATGATAATGTTGGACGGGTTGAAGTCGCCGTGGCAGACCTTCTTGTGGACGTGCATACTCGCCAAGCGGGTGTGCAGCTCGTAGCGGGTGGTCGCGTCGAGGTCGGTGGCGGAAATCTTGCGCTGCATCTTCTCGGTCAGGCTGTTGAGCATCGGGCAGGTGCAGGCGTGAACCTTCATCTGAATGTCCACAAACAGGTTCAGGTACTCGTCTTCCTTTTCCGGATGCGCCGCCATCAGCGCCGCCAGCGTGTCGCCTTCAACGAACTCCGTCGTAATCGCCCATTGACCGTTCACCGTGTCAACAGCAAGGAGCTTCGGAATCGGCAGGCCCGTCTCTTCCACGCGCGCCGTGTTCAGCGCTTCGTTCAGAATGTCCGCCTTGCTGTACCCTTCGGCAAACACCTTGATGGCCTTGGCGCCGTCGCGGTAAATCTTCTTATTCTCCCGCTCGGCAATCACATGCGTCAAATCCATAGGGAAACCTCCTTCTATATGGTTCATGTTTATTGGGGGGAGAGGCGCAAGGGTGCTGCCCTTGACCTGCCAAAGGGTCTGTGACCCTCTGGACTCCCTTTTCGCGATTGAGTTGAGCACGTTGTCATGCTTTGCCCGCGTGCTGATTGGGGGCGACCAGCAAAGCCTGATATTTGTCCTAAATATCTATTCTCCGCCCAAATGCGACATTCCTGCAAGCGGACAAAATTTTTTGTGCTCAAAAATGCCCGGCCCAGCAGAAGCATTCCTGCCAAGCCGGGGAGAATGGCGCATTACTCGCCGTAGTACGCCTTCAGATACATTTCCTTGATTTCGCTGATGAGCGGGTAGCGCGGGTTCGCGCCGGTGCACTGGTCGTCGAACGCCTGCTCGGACATTTCGTCCAGCGTCGCGAGGAACTTCTCCTCGTCCACACCGTAGTCGCGGATCGTATTCTTGATGCCGACGCGCTCCTTCAGGGCATGGATGTTGCGAATCAGGTTCTCCACCGTCTCGTCGTCATTCGCACCCTTGAAGCCGAGGAATTCGCCGAATTCAGCGTAGCGGCGCTTCGTGTGCGGATAGGCGTACTGCGGGAAGGTGCCCATCTTCGTGGGAACTTCGGCGCTGTTGTAGCGGATGACCAGCTCAATCAGCAGCGCGTTGGCAATGCCGTGCGGCAGGTGATGGAACGCGCCCAGCTTGTGCGCCATGGAGTGGCAGACGCCGAGGAACGCGTTCGCGAACGCCATGCCAGCCATCGTGGCGGCGTTGCCCATCTTTTCGCGGGCAACCGGCTCGTTCTGACCGTTGTCGTAGCACGCGGGCAGATACTCGAAAATCAGCTGAGCCGCCTGCTTCGCCAGACCGTCGGTGAAGTCCGTCGCCATCATGGAGGCATAGGCTTCCAGCGCGTGGGTCAGCGCGTCGATACCGGAGGCGGAGGTCAAGCCCTTCGGCGCGGACATCATCATGTCAGCGTCCACAATCGCCATCTTCGGCAGCAGCTCGTAGTCCGCCAGCGGGTACTTCACGCCGGTGTCCTGATCGGTAATGACGGCGAACGGGGTGACCTCGGAGCCCGTGCCGGCAGAGGTCGGGATGGCGATGAAGTACGCCTTTTCGCCCATCTTCGGGAAGGTGTACACGCGCTTGCGGATATCCATGAAACGCATTGCCATGTCGAGGAAGTCCACTTCCGGATGCTCGTACATGACCCACATAATCTTGCCGGCGTCCATTGCGGAACCGCCGCCGATGGCGATAATGCAGTCCGGCTGGAAGGAGGTCATGGCCTTTGCGCCTTCCTTCGCGCAGGCGAGGGACGGGTCGGGCGCAACATCGTAGAACGTGGTGTGGACGATGCCCAGCTCATCCAGCTTGTTGGTAATCGCCTTGGTGAAGCCGGATTTGAACAGGAACGCGTCGGTGACGATGAAGCAGCGCTTCTTGCCCATAACTGCCTTGAGTTCATTCAGGGCGACAGGCAGGCAGCCCTTCTTGAGGTAGACCTTTTCAGGCGCACGGAACCACAGCATATTCTCCCTCCGGATGGCAACAGTCTTGACATTCAGCAGGTGCTTGACGCCGACGTTCTCGGAGACGGAGTTGCCGCCCCAAGAGCCGCAGCCCAGCGTCAGCGACGGACGCAGCATGAAGTTGTACAGGTCGCCGATGCCGCCCTGAGAGGAAGGCGTGTTGACGAGGATACGGCAGGTCTTCATGCGCGCGGCGAAGCGGTCAATCAAATCCTTGCGGGTGACGGCGTTCAGGTAGATAGAAGAGGTGTGGCCGTAGCCGCCGTCAGCAATCAGGTGTTCCGCCTTGTCGAACGCATCGTCGATGTCCTTGGCGCGGTACATCGCCAGCACGGGAGAGAGCTTCTCATGCGCGAACTCTTCAGAAATATCCACGGATTCGACTTCACCAATCAGCACCTTGGCGGTTTCCGGCACGTCCACGCCTGCGAGCTTGGCGATGGTGTGCGCCTTCTGACCGACAATCTTGGCGTTCAGCGCGCCGTTGATGATGATGGTCTTGCGCACCTTGTCCAGCTCTTCGCCTTCGAGGAAGTACGCGCCGCGCTTGGCGAACTCCGCCTTCACCGCGTCGTAGATGCTGTCCAGTACGATGGTGGACTGTTCGGACGCGCAGATCATGCCGTTGTCGAACGTCTTGGAGTGCAGGATGGAGTTGACGGCCACCTTCACGTCAGCGGATTCGTCGATAATCGCGGGCGTGTTGCCAGCGCCGACGCCCAGGGCAGGCTTGCCGGAGGAGTATGCCGCCTTGACCATGCCGGGGCCGCCGGTGGCAAGGATGATGTCGGCTTCCTTCATCGCCATGTTGGTCAGCTCCAGCGAGGGAACATCGACCCACGAGATGATGTCTTCGGGCGCGCCGGCAGCCACAGCGGCTTCCAGCACAACCTTCGCGGCGGCGATGGTGGACTTCTTCGCACGCGGATGGGGAGAGATGATGATGCCGTTGCGGGTCTTGAGGCAAATCAGCGTCTTGAAAATGGCGGTAGATGTGGGGTTGGTGGTCGGGATGACCGCCGCGACAACGCCGATAGGTTCTGCAACCTTCATCATGCCGAATGCTTCGTCGCGCTCCAGCACGCCGACGGTCTGCGTGTCCTTGTAGGCGTTGTAGATGTATTCAGCGGCGTAGTGGTTCTTGATGACCTTATCTTCCACCACGCCCATGCCGGTTTCTTCCACCGCCATCTTCGCCAGCGGGATGCGCATGTTGTTCGCGGCGAGGGCAGCTGCCTTGAAAATCTTGTCCACCTGCTCCTGCGTGTAGGTCGCATAGACCTTTTGTGCCGCGCGGACGCGGGCGAGGGCCGCCTCGAAGCTCTCCACGTTATCGACGATCGGATACTCTTTCGCCATGATACTCTCTCCTTATGCTTCATCCGTCCTGCGGGGATGCGCCCGCGAACGGGGAATGTCGGTGTTTGTCGGGGTGACGAGAACAGTGTATCAGATTGTTAAGCTCTTGTCAAGTAGCTGACACGATTTTAACGATATTTTTTTCACAAATTCACACGTTTTCGGAACGGGATGAATGGAATGGCGAATGGATGGATGAAGAGGACAAATGCAAAAAGCGCTGTACAGTAAAAAAACAGCGGATGAATGTCGAATTTGCTGTTCTTGCTTGAAAATGAGGAGAAGATGCGGTATAATGGGGTGGAAAAGCAAAGGAAGGGGGAGGGGACGCGCGTGAACAATGAGGAGAAAGAGAAGGACGGGGCGACTTGTTGTCTGACGCTGCCCCTTAAACTGGAAAAATGGCAGTCCGACCATCTTGAAAAGCGTTTCGAGATTGCGCGGCAGCTGTATAATACGCTGGTTCATGCCGAACTAAAGAAGAAATGCCAAGTTGAAAGAATGCCTGAATACTAAGAAATCATGAAAATGATTGATGCTGCCAGCAATCAGAAGGAAAAGTGGGCATTAGAAAAAAAGAGAAAAGCATTTTTGGAAGAAAATGGTTTTAGCAGAAATGCCTTTAAGGCTGATATGGAAAAATACTATAAGCACTTTAATGATAATATCGGCGCAAATGTAGCGTTGCATGGAATTACAGCACAGGTGTGGATTGCTTTTGATAAGGTGTTCGTTGACAACTATAAGCAGAAGGGAAAAGTACATTTCAAAAAGCCGGGTGAACTTTGTTCCGTGCAGGGCTATTCACAGAAGAAAAGCGGTGGAAAGGAGATTATGTTCCGAGAAGATAGAATTATATGGAATCAGCAAGGTAATCGTGACCGCAAGAAGGTAAAAAGAGAGTTTTTGCTGAAATTATCACCTGATAATCCTTACGAGGCCGAGATGTTGAAAAGGCATGTGAAATTTGTCCGCATCCTCCGCAAAGACGGCAAAACAAAGCCGCATTGGTATGCACAGCTTGTTTTGGAAGGAAAGCCGGCGGTGAAGCGCGACCCGGCAAGCGGTGCGCCGAAGCATCCCGTCGGGCATGGTGTCGTCGGCATCGACATTGGCACGCGAACGCTGGCATACTCGACCGATAGCGAGGTTAACCTGCTGGAATTGGCTGACCGTGTGCAGAACATAGAGCAAGAAAAGCGACGCTTACAGCGTAAAATGGACAGAAGCCGACGGGCGATGAATCCGGGAAATTATAAGCCAGATGGTAGCATTAAGCAAGGGGTGAAACTGACGTGGAACAATTCCAAGCGATATAAGCGGATTCAGCACCAGTATGCTATGATTCAGCATCATCAGGCGGATATCCGAAAACAGCAGCATAACGAATTGGCGAATTACCTGCTGACGCTGGGTGATTGCTTCTTTGTGGAGAACATGAGTTACTGCGATTTAGTCCACAGAGCAAATAAAACGGAGATTTCCGAAAAGACTGGACGATATAAACGCAAAAAGCGGTTCGGAAAATCCATTGCAAACAAAGCACCTGCTATGCTGATTACGATGCTGAAACAGAAATGCCAGTCGCGCGGGCTGAAAGGGGTGAAAGAGGTTGACACGCATGTGCGCGCAAGCCAATATAACCACCAGACAGACACCTGCATCGAAAAGGCACTTGAAAACCGCTGGAACGTTATGCCGGACGGCGAACGCATACAGCGCGATTTGTACTCGGCGTTTCTACTTCAGCATTGCAAGCAGGGATTGCCGGAATATAATAGGAAGGAATTAAAGAAAGAGTTTGGGGAAGAACTTTACCGAGTATTTGACCGCGAGGCACTCCAACGTGACTATCCTCAATTTGTTGCGTATCATCATATGACGATTCAGCGGCTTTCAGAACTGCCGCATACGATTCCCAGCATGGGCATCAGGCGAAGCATCAGCTAACATGAAAATCCGGTGCGGTTCGCACCAGCAAAACCGGTCGATTGTCCGTCCGGGGCTGTCGCTAATGGCAACAAAGGTTGCCTTGACAGCAGAAGAGTTTCGGGAAAATAGTCAGCGCAGCATTGATTTGTTCAATACTGAAAAGCTATCTACCGACTCAACACGCGTTCTGAAAAGTGTATATTGCAATTCTGTGCATTTCTGCCGTTGCAATCTGCACGGAGCGTGTGGAGGCAAAGGTGCGACGGAAAGAGAGTCAAAATTGCGAATTTAGGTTGCAATCTGCACGGAGCGTGTGGAGGCAAAGGTTTTGCGAACATGTCCAAAATCGAGACATATTGTTGCAATCTGCACGGAGCGTGTGGAGGCAAAGGACCCGTGATAGATGCTACGACCGTACTTGCGGAGTTGCAATCTGCACGGAGCGTGTGGAGGCAAAGGACTGCATATACTTGCCTTTCACACTCGCCGGAGTTGCAATCTGCACGGGATGTGTGGAAAGTAGTGCAGTATCCCTCTACGAAAAATCCGAGAAAATTTATGCAGACCTATTGCATTTTTATTCATCTTGGTGTATAATCCATCTTGTCCGGCAGACGGACACAAAAATGATGAGAATCATGATGAAGATAAAGGAGTCGATTGTTATGGCGAAGATGCGCGTATTGCTGGCTTATTCCGGTGGTCTGGATACCTCGATTATCGTGCCGTGGCTGAAGGAAAATTATGACTGCGACGTGGTCTGCGTTGCGGGCGACGTCGGGCAGGGCGAAGAGCTGGAGCCCCTCCACGAAAAGGCGAAAAAGTGCGGCGCGGAAAAGCTGTATATCGAAGACCTGCGCAAGGAGTTCGTTGAGGACTTCATTTGGCCGACGCTCAAGGCGGGCGCGGTCTACGAGGGCAAGTACCTGCTGGGCACGTCCTTCGCGCGGCCGCTGATTGCCAAGCGCCTCGTCGAAATCGCCCACAAGGAGAACTGCACCGCCATTTGCCACGGCTGCACCGGCAAGGGCAACGACCAAGTCCGCTTCGAGCTGACCATCAAGGCGTTCGACCCGAACATGCAGATTATCGCGCCGTGGCGCATCTGGGACATCAAGACCCGCGAGGAGGAAATTGACTACGCCGAAAAGCGCGGCATTCCCGTCCCGGTCAAGAAGGATCGCCCGTATTCGATGGACCGCAACATCTGGCACATCAGCCACGAGGGCGCGGATTTGGAAGATCCGTGGAACGAGCCGCCGGAAGATCTGCTGCTGACGATGGTCACGCCTGAAAAGGCGCCTGATCAGCCCGAATACGTCACGGTGGACTTCGAGAAGGGCGTGCCGGTCGCCATCAACGGCGAAAAGCTGGACGCGGTGGATTTGCTGACGAAGGCGAACGAAATCGCGGGCCGCAACGGCGTCGGCTGTGCGGATTTGGTGGAGAACCGTCTGGTGGGCATGAAGTCCCGCGGCGTGTACGAGACCCCCGGCGGAACGATGCTCTACGCCGCGCACGGCATCCTCGAATCCATCACGCTTGACCGCGCCACCAGCCACTACAAGGAGCTGGTCGCGAGCAAGTTCGCGGAGCTGGTGTACGACGGCATGTGGTACACGCCCCTGCGCGAGGCGCTCTCCGCATTTGTGGACAGCACGCAGCAGGCGGTCAACGGCACGGTGAAGCTGAAGCTGTACAAGGGCAACTGCATCAACGCGGGCGTGAAGTCGCCGAACAGCCTGTACATGGAGGAAATCGCTACCTTCGGCGACAGCCACGACCTGTACAGCCACAAGGATTCCGCGGGCTTCATCAACCTGCTCGGTCTGCCGCTGAAGGTCAAGGCGATGGTGGAGCAGAAGAATAAGAAGTAATTTAAAGCAACACCGCACAACTCGGCGGCTGACTACCTCATTTGTGCGGTGTTGCCGTAAATGTGATAACTGTGGTGTCCAGCAAGTCCTGCACTGAATTCGGGAGTAGAGCCCCCAATAGTATAAACGCGCTCGTCGGAAGGTCGGCGGGCGCGTTTTCTGTGCGAATTTGAAATTTGGAGGGGGGATTTGAGGCAGCTGATTTCAGAAAAAAACGATTTTCTGAAATGTGGTTACACGCCGATACGAAAGTCGTTGTGAAGATACACAACAATTTTCCATGCTTTTGTTAGAAATGCTGAAAATGTATAATTCCGCAAGAAAACACTTGACTTTTTTCGGGGGGGGTAAAATGGAAGAAGAAAATTGTGAAGGAGGGGAGATGTAGAAAGTGATGCGGACGATGTAGGGATAAAACTACGCAAAGACACTAACGGAAACGAGGTTCATTCAGGGAAAATGATAAGGAGGTGTGTATACGATGGCAATGATTAAATGTCCGGAATGTGGACGCGATATTTCTGATGCTGCAAGTGCTTGCCCCGGCTGTGGTGCACCTGTTCGCAAGGTAGGCTGTATGGTTCGATTTGAAAGACCACGTGCGATAATCTGGGGAGTAGCGGTGAATGGTGTACTTTATGTTGATGGACAGAGAGCGGGTTCTGTTGCAAATGGTGCAACTTTTGAGGTATATCTATCATATGGTCAACATAGTGTTTCCATAGAAAGTAATACAAGCCTTAATCTTACTTCTAAACGTTCAAATGCAGATACTTTGAACATCCCTATGGGCGCAAAGAAAGTTATTGTAACAATCAAAGGCAAGTCAGATGTTGTTACTGCGCTTGGCGGAGGTGCAAAACTGGGAATTGCAGACGTTGAGGTTATCCGCTAATACAAATACAGGAATAAATCCGCTGTCCGCCTCCCATTCTCGGAGGCGGATTTTTCATATCCATGCACATAAAAACGAGCCAGCTTCTCACGAAACTGGCTCGTCACTGGCAGGGGCAGAAGGACTCGAACCCTCAACAAAGGTTTTGGAGACCCACGTGTTACCATTACACCATGCCCCTATGCGGTTCGTCCGGGATTGCCGGAACGAGATTTAGTTTAGCACTTTTTCGGGCGTTTGTCAAGCGGTTTTGCGAAAATTGTTCCGAATTGGCAGAAAATCGCCCGGTGCTTTACAAAACCCGCGGCACATGGTATGATGAGGGCAGGAAAGTCGGCGGGAGGGACGCGCGTGCAGTGGGCGGAACGGGTTCGGGCGTATGTGCGGATGCATGGCGCGGGGTACACGCTGCACCGCGCGGGTGAAATGCTGGCGGCACGGGTGCTGCTGCGGGACGAATGGCGATTCCGGCGGGAGCGCACGTCTAAGCGCGAACTGGCGACCCAGCACGCGCACCCCTTCCCGAACGTGCGCATCAGCGTCGTCGTCCCAGTGTTTAACACGCGCCCGAAATTCCTCCGCGCGCTGGCGGATTCGCTGCTTGCCCAGACGCACGGCGCGTGGGAAGCCTGCCTGTACGATGGCGGCAGCACGTCTGCCGAGACGCGAAAGGCGCTGGAGGCAATTGCCGCGCGGGACAGTCGATTCCACATCGCGTTTGGGGCGGAAAACGCGGGCATATCCGGCAACACGAACCGCGCGATTAAAATGGCGACGGGGGAGTATATCGCCCTGTGCGACCACGACGATGTGCTTGCGCCGGATGCGCTCTGGCGGATTGCGGAAGCCATCGACGCGCACCATCCAGACGTGCTCTACACCGATGAAGATAAGCTGACCGCCCACGGCGCGATTCATGTTGATGCGCACCACAAGCCGGATTTCTGCCCGGACAACCTGCGCTCCGGCAACTATATCTGCCATTTGTCGGTGATTCGGCGGACGCTGCTGGATGCCATCGGCGGATTGCGACCGGCATTCGACGGGTCGCAGGATCACGATTTGATGCTCCGCGCGTGCGAACGGGCGGACGGCGTCATCCACATTCCGCGCGTGCTGTACCACTGGCGGACGCTGCGGGGGTCGATGAGCCACACGAAATTGGCAGTCTGCCTGGACGCGGCGGCGCGGGCGGTAGAGGAAAGTATGCGCCGCAACGGGTTTCCGGGAACGTGCCGGGTGGAGGACGGTGTGCTGCGGCTGCGGTATGACGTGGGGGATTTTACCGTTGCGGCATTGCGGCTTGCGCGGGATGCGTCCGCTGCGGATGTGAACCGCTTGGCGGCGAATTCGTCGGCAGACATGCTGCTGTTCCTGTGGGGAAACACGGCGGAGCCTGATGCGGACGGCTTGCGGGAGATGATGATGTACGCGCAGCGCCCGGATGTGTGCGCGGTGATGCCGCTGGTGGCGGATGCACGTAATCGGGTGCTTCATGCCGGATACGACATTCTGCCGGACGGCACAGTGCGGTCGCGGAATCGCGGCTTGCCGGTGTCGGCGGGCGGATGGCACGGCATGAACCGAACCAGCTACAATGTCACTGCGGTTTCGCCAATGTGCTTTTTGGTGCGGCGGGATGCATTTGTGCCGCTGGCGGAAGGGAATTCGCTGGCGGTGGACTTGGCGCAGTGGTGCATGGCACGGATGCAGGAGGGGATGCGGCATGTGTATACGCCGCACTGCGTGGTGAAGGCGGATGCGGAAAGCGCATTCGAGGGCTTCCGGGTGCAAGTTCCTGCGGGGTGGTATGACCCGTGTGCGACGGGAAGCAAGCGCGCTTGATGGCGCTTTTGGTTTCTTCTCCATACTTGAATTTTATTGTTAGTTTTTTAGTTTGTATACCTTTAACTTATCTCGAAATCATTGGAGGTAATGATGAAAATCACAATGATAACGCTCGGCTCGACGGGCGACGTGCGGCCGTACATGCTGCTGGGACGGGAGCTTCACGAGCGGGGGCATGAGGTGACGATTGCGGCGTTTGCGCCGTTTCAGGGCATGATTGAGGAAGCGGGAATGTCCTTCTATCCCATTTCCGGCGACGTGGTGGATATGATGGGGCGGCTGCTCCAGCCGGACGCGGTGGGCGTGCGGTACTTGAAGGAGTTTGAGAAGGGCATCCGCGATATTGCACCGATGCTGCTGGATGATTTGCTGCACTGCGCGGAGGGCGCGGAAGCCATCGTCTGCACGTTCTTCGGGACGATGTTCTATTCGATTGCGGAGAAGTACGATATTCCGTGCATCCAGACGCAGTATTTCCCGATGGATCCGTGCAAGGATATGCCAATTTCATCCGCGCCGTTCCGCAAGCTCGGCAAGTGGTGGAATGTGCTGAGCTATCGCATCGGGTATCTGCTGATTTCGGCGCTGGAGCACCGCTACCTCTCGGATTGGCGCAAGGAGAACGACATGGCAAAGCGCCGCGTCCGCTTGAGACCGGATTATGACGTGAAGGGCAAGCAAGTACCCGTGATTTACGCCATGAGCCCGACGCTCGTGCCGCGCCCGGAGGATTGGGCGGACAACATCCACATGTCCGGTTTCTGGTGGGATGAGCGCCCGGTGGACTACACACCTGACCCGGCGCTGGCGGAGTTCCTGCACGCGGGCGACGAGCCGGTGTACATCGGCTTTGGGTCGATGGTGTCGGGCGACATGGGTGAACTGGCGGAAATCATCCGGCAGGCGGTGAAATTGTCCGGCGTGCGGGCGGTGGTGGCACTTGGCTGGGGTCAGCAGGAAGCAAAGACGAAAGATGAGAACATCTTCTATGTGAAAAGTGTGCCGCATGACTGGCTGTTCCCGCATATGGCAGGGGCGGTGCATCACGGCGGCGCGGGGACGACCGCAACCAGCCTGCGACATGCACTGCCGACGCTCGTCGTGCCGTTCGGGGGCGATCAGCCGTTCTGGGCGGAGCGGGTGTACGCTGCCGGGTGCGGGCCGAAAGCGATTCCGCGCGATAAGCTGACGGCAGAGAATCTGGCGGAGGGGCTGCGCGCACTCATCAGCAACCCGGAATACACGCGCAACGCGGCGTGCATCGGGGAGGCCCTGCGCAATGAACACGGCTGTGCCAATGCTGCCGACTTGATTGAAAAGGCGGTTTGGGACTGGAAAAACGGGAATCCTGCGCAAGATGGGATGAATATTTAAAAAAAACGCCATTTGCCCCTTGACAAAACCTTGACTTTCGACTACACTGTTTCTTGCGTGCTTGCGAGAAGCACAACAAAATCAAAATTATGCAGAAAGGAGGCCCTCGCAATGACCATGATGATTCTAACCCTTGTATCCCGTGCCAATGGACTGACTGCGACGGCTCTTTCTGCCCATATGCGCCCGTAATAGGAAAATTCCACGCTCTTTTCCTGTTACCATGCGTTTTGTGTGCAGCACCAGCCGTTTGCATTCAGACGGATGGTGCTTTTTTCGTACCCTTTTCGAAAAAAGCATACAATGGGCAGTTATGAGTCATCAACCACTTTGTCTCTCTTGAAAGGAGTGATTTCCTACGCAGCGCACCACAACGAAACCAAAGAAGAAACAGACCCCGTTCGGCGCAATGCTCTCCCTCATCGGGCAGAACTGGACGCATTTCCTCTGGGCACTCATTGCGACCATCATGATGGTCATCATCGGCTTTTTAACGCCGCTGCTGCTCTCCGAAATCGTGGACAGCATACTGGGCAGCGAGCCGTTCACAATGCCGGATTTCCTCATGAACCCGATTAACGCCCTCGGCGGACGCGATTTCCTCCGTCAAAATCTGTGGATTCCCGCGCTGGCGCTCATCCTGATGAACATCGTCAACGGCGTGTTCACGTTCATTAAGGGGCGTTCCTCCGCAATTGCGAGTGAAAATATCGCCCGAAAACTGCGCAATGACCTCTATCGCCACTTGCAGCACCTGCCGTTTGCGTACCACGTTAAAGCGCAGGCGGGCGAGCTGATTCAGCGCTGCACATCTGACGTGGATACGATTCGCCGCTTTCTGGCGGTTCAGGTGATGGAAGTCGTCAACACGGTGCTGATGGTCGTTATCGCCATGAGCATCCTGCTGCCGCGCTCCGTGCCGATTACGCTCTACAGCCTGATTCTTGTGCCGCCTTTGTTCTGCTTCGCGACGTGGTTCTTCAAAATGGTGCATAAGTCCTTCGAAGTGGCGGACGAAGCGGACGGTGTGCTGAACGCCGTTTTGCAGGAGAACCTCTCCGGCGTCCGCGTCGTGCGCGCCTTCGGACAGCAGGAGCGCGAGGTGGAGAAGTTTGACCGCGTGAACAACGATTTGCGCAAGAAGAACCTCCGCCTGAATGAACTGCTCGCCATCTACTGGGGCGGCGGCGACGCCATCAGCATGACGCAGACGCTGTTGACACTGGTGGTCTGCATCATCTACGCCTGTAACGGCTGGATTACCGTCGGTACGCTAATTGTTTTCACCTCCACGCTGGGGATGCTGCTCTTCCCGATTCGCCAACTGGGCCGCACCCTGTCCGACGCGGGCAAGGCGATGGTGTCCATGAAGCGCGTGCAGGCGATTCTGCACGAGGAAGCCGAGCCGGACGAGCCGAACGCCCTGAAGCCCGACCTGCACGGCGATATTGTGTTTGACCATGTGTCCTTCGCTTATCCGGATGACAACGTGCCGGTGCTGCGCGACGTGTCCTTCACCATCCCCGCGGGCAAGACGGCGGCAGTGCTGGGCGGCACGGGCAGCGGCAAATCCACCATGATGTACCTGCTGCAGCGGCTGTATGCGCCCACGAGCGGCAAAATCACCATCGGCGGCGTGGATATTCAGCAGATTGACCGCAAATATCTGCGCGCACACGTCGGCCTGATTCTGCAGGAGCCGTTCCTGTACTCCAAGTCCATCCGGGAGAACGTGGGCATCACCGCGCCGGAACAGGAGGCGGAACGCATTGAGCACGCGGCGGATATCGCCAGCGCATCCGGCTTCATCGCCAAGGCGGACAAGGGCTGGGAGACGGTCGTGGGCGAACGCGGCGTGACACTCTCCGGCGGACAGAAGCAGCGAATCGCCATTGCGCGCACGCTGCTCAAGGACAACAACATCCTCATCTTCGACGACTCCCTTTCCGCCGTGGATACCGAGACGGACGCGCAGATTCGCGCTGCCCTCCGACACGAGCAGAAGGACGTGACCACCCTCATCATCAGCCACCGCGTGACGACGCTCTCGCAGGCTGACCTCATCCTCGTGCTGGAAAACGGGCAGATTACGCAGCAGGGCACGCACGCTGAGCTGTGCAGCCAGCCGGGCCTGTACCAGCGCATCAACAGCATCCAGAACGCCTTGGAGGAAGAACTGACGCAGGCCAAGGCGGCGGAAGGGGTGAACTGATATGCAGTCCTTTCAGGAACAGGATTATACCAAACGATTTGATCTCTCCCTGTGGCGCAAGCTCATCAAGGTTGCAAAGCCGTACCACAAGAACCTGATTGCGGTTGTGCTTTTCATGGCGGTTTCTGCAATCATCGACGTGATTATGCCGAACATGAATGCCTACGCGATTGACGTGTTCATTGCCAACCACAGCACGGCTGGGCTGGTTGGGTTTGTCGTGGCGTATGCGCTGCTGACGGCAGTGCAAGTGGCGACGATTTTCGGCTTTCTGCGGCAGTGCGGCATTGTCGAAACCGGAACGTGCTACCTGATTCGCAAGCTCGGTTTCCAGAAACTGCAGGAACTGCCCTTCTCCTACTACGACCGGATGCCCGTGGGTTACCTCATGTCCCGCTTGACCAACGACACGCAGCGCCTCGCGGACACCATCGGCTGGTCGCTGGTGGACTTGTGCTGGGGCGCGGTGTATCTGGTTGCCTGCGCCGTGCGGATGCTGACCATCAACTGGCGGCTGGGGCTGATCGTCATGCTGGTGCTGCCGCCGCTGGCCGTCATCAGCTGGAAGTTCCAGAAGGCGATTCTCGCGGCGTATCGTCAGGTGCGAAAGAACAACAGCCAGATTACCGCGGGCTTCAATGAGGGCATCAACGGCGCAAAGACGACGAAAACCCTTGTGCGCGAAGAACTGAACATCCAGGAATTCGAGACGGTTTCTGCCTCCATGCGTTCCGCGTCCATCCGCGCGGCGACGCTCTCAAACCTCTTTCTGCCCATCGTCGTGTCGCTGGGTTCTTTGGCGACGGCGTATGCGCTCTGGCAGGGCGGCAACAGCGTCATCGGCGGTACGCACGTTTTCGGCGTCGCCATGACCGTCGGCACGCTGACCATGTTCATCAACTACACCGTCAGCTTCTTCCAGCCTGTGCGCGATATTGCCCGCATCTTCGCGGAACTGCAATCCGCACAGGCGGCGGCGGAGCGCGTCATCAGCCTGCTGGAAACGGAACCCGATATTGTGGATTCTCCCGAAGTGGTGGCGCAATACGGCGACAATTTCCACCCCAAGACCGAAAACTGGCCCAAGCTCATCGGCAACATTGACTTCGAGGATGTCACCTTCCGCTACAAAGAGGGCGAAAAGGTGCTGGAGCACTTCAACCTGCATATCCAGCACGGGCAGACCATTGCCCTTGTCGGCGAAACCGGCAGCGGCAAGTCCACCATCGTCAACCTCGTCTGCCGCTTCTATGAGCCGACGGAGGGCAAAATCCTCATCGACGGCGCGGATTACCGCACGCGCAGTCAGCTGTGGCTTCAGTCCAACCTCGGCTACGTCCTGCAGTCGCCGCATCTCTTCTCCGGCACGGTTGCGGATAATATCCGCTACGGCCGCCCCGATGCCACCGACGAGGAAGTCGCGGAAGCCGCCCGTATGGTCGGCGCGGAACCCTTCATCCGCAACATGAAGGATGGCTATCAGGCGGACGTTGGCGAGGGCGGCAACCGCCTCTCCACCGGGCAGAAGCAGCTGATTTCCTTCGCCCGCGCGATTCTGACGAACCCGTCTATTTTCGTGCTGGACGAAGCCACGTCCTCGGTCGATACGGAGACGGAACAGCTGATTCAGCACGCGATTCAGAAGGTGCTGGCGGGGCGGACGAGCTTCATCATTGCGCATCGACTCTCTACGATTCGCTCGGCGGATCGGATTCTGGTGATTCAGAATGGCAAGATTACGGAAGATGGGACGCATCAGCAGCTGATTGCGAAACAGGGGTATTATTATCAGCTGTATACGAATCAGTTCCAGGAGGAACAGGGGCTGGAGATTTTGGATGGGGCGATGGCGCGCGCCTAAAGCCGCATAAAAGCGGAGTAGGGGAAAAGCGACCAAGCCGGGCGCCGAAAAAAGGGTCAAGGGGCAATGCCCCTTGCGGAGTCCAGAGGCGGCGCCTCTGGTGGGGTTTGGGGCAACGCCCCAACTGCTGGACGTGTGACCGGTAGAAGAAAAGCGACCAACTCCAATCCACGAACGCTGAACAGCGAAGCGCTTTCAGCGCAGCAGTTGTAACTTCGCGCTCCCGCAGGAGCGCCCCCAAGCCGCTCTATCTACTACTCGCATATTGTCGCGCCAAATGGGCGCGACCCGATAGCAGGAAAGGAGCCATCCTCCTCATGCGCCAGACCCGCACCGTCTCCCTCGATACCCTCGAATACCTGTACGTCCCCGATGTTGCCTACGCCACCTACGGCGAAACGCAGCGGGAAATGCAGCTCATCATCCCGTACCGCCCGCAATGGCAGGATGGCGAAACCGTGCCGCTGATTGTCTTTCTCCCCGGCAGCGCGTGGTATCGGCAGGAAATGTACAACGGCATCCCCGCACTGGCAAAACTTGCGGAAAGGGGATTCGCTGTTGCATCCGTGCAGTACCGCGAATCGAAAATCGCGCCTTTCCCCGCACAGGTAGAGGATGTGCACCGCGCCATCCACTATATCGCAGAACAACTCGCAAAGCTGTTCCATATCGACATGGCGCGCACCTTCCTCATGGGCAATTCCTCCGGCGGACATATCGCGCTGCTGACGGCGCTGCGTCAGGCGGCGGGAATTGCGGATGTGTCGGAACTGCTGAATTTCCCGATCCGCGGCGTGATTGCGGAATCCGCGCCGAGCGACTTGTTCCTCTGCGCAAAAGAAGGCGTTCCGGCAAACATGCCTGCGACTTTCCGCCCGACTGCGGATTTGCTGGGCGTGTCCTGCCTGCAGGAACATCCGGAAAAACTCGCGGAAGCCAGCGCACAAACCTATCTCGCACCCGGACACGCCGTTCCGCCGATTCTCCTGCTCCATGGCGACAGCGACGCGCAGGTCAACGTTGCGCATAGCCGGACGCTCTACGAACGCCTGACGCAGAATGGTGCCGATGCGGATTACATCGAGCTGGCAGGCGTCAACCACGGCGGCGCCCCCTTCTGGACGGAGGACGTGCTGCAAATCATTGCGGACTTTATTCACAAGCACTGCTGACCCATCGGAGGAAAATCCACCATGCACCTGACATCCTACTTCACTTCGCCTAACCAGCCCCAACTCCTCGCACAGCTTCGTGCCTGCGAGTGGGGCGCGGCGAAGTTCCTGACGGAGCTGCTCGAAAAGGAACAGTTCCATCACACCCTCGGTGCGGGCGACTGCTACTTTCTGATGGCGGGCGACCAAATCGCCGCCTTTGCGACGCTGACCGACCGCGACTGCGTGGATGCACCGGAACTCCGCCCGTGGTGCGGCTTCGTGTACACCTTCCCCGCGTACCGTCATCAGCGAATTGCCGGAAAGCTGCTGCACGAACTGGCGGAAATCGCCCGACAGAATGGGGAAAACCGCGTCTATATCGCGACCGACCACGCGAATGTGTACGAAAAATACGGCTGCACCTATCTGGACAGCCGGCGTGACATTGACGGCGAAATCAGCCGCATCTACACACTGAACGCATAAAAGCGGGGTGAAAACCGTGATTTTGATGACTGCATTGGCTCCATGCGCGTCGTAAGGGCGTTGCATGGAGCGTCCTGCGGCTTTGCGCAGTATGCCATTTTTATACTATTTCCAGATTCACCTGCGCCATCTGCTTGCGCCTTTTCCCCTCTGGCGTCCGTTCATTCCACTTAGCGTAGCGCTGCTACGCTGCGTTTCATTCACGTTAGCCAGAATGAAAAATTCGCGGCGCATCTTGGCGCATTCTTATCTGGAAATAGTATTAGATTCACCTGCCCCATCTGCTTGCGCCTTTTCCATTCATGCGTCCGCTCATTCCACTTAGCGTAGCGCTGCTACGCTGCGTTTCATTCGCGTTAGCCAGAATGAAAAATTCGCGGCGCATCTTGGGGCATTTTCATCTAAAAATGGCATTCCATCCATGCGGATTATCTGCATGAAGGAGCAAAGCCATATGAAACTGCATTCGTTTTTTGAGTCTCTGCGCGAACTGCGCACATTCCTTTTGCTGTTCACGACGCAGGCGCTTTCGTCGCTCGGCAGCGCCATGACCAGCTACGCGCTTGTTATCTGGGCGTATCAGCAGAGCGGGTCGGCGCTGTCCACCGCGCTGCTGACCGTCAGCAGCTACGCGCCGTATGTTGTATTCAGCCTGTTCTGCGGCGCGCTGGTTGACCGCCTCGATACGCGCCGGACGATGCTCGTCAGCGATGCGCTTGCCGCGTGCACAACCGTCGCGGCGCTCGTCCTGCTGCAAACGGGACGGCTGCAAATCACGCACTTGTATCTCCTTAACGCGCTGAACGGCTTGATGAACACGCTCCAGCAGCCCGCCAGCGAAGCCGCAACGACCGCGCTGCTGCCGAAATCGCAGTACCAGCGGGTCGGTGGACTGCGGTATCTCTCCTCCAGTCTGTCCGGACTGCTGACACCTGTGCTTGCAATGGCGCTGATGACGCTCGGCGGTCTGCGCGCAGTCATGTTCGCGGATTTGGCGACATTCGCCGTCGCGTTCACGGCGCTGCTGTGCTTCATCCACATTCCGAAGCGGCAAACTGGCAATCAGCACGAGTCCTTCCTTGATTCGACCCGGCAGGGGCTGCGGTTCTTCCGACAAGCGCCCGGGCTGTTGACGCTCGTGCTGTACCTCGCGGCGATTAACCTCGTCTCGTCCATGTACGAAGCTGCGCTGCCGTCGCTGCTGCTCTCGCGGAGCTGGGGCGGGGAAGCCGCCATGGGCATCTTCTCCACCGTGACCGCGCTGGCGACGCTGATGGGCAGCCTGCTCGCCGTCCTGCTCCCCGCGCCGAAAAGCCGCGTGCGGGTGGTGTGCGGCTGTCTGCTCGTCTCGATGGGCACGGAGAACTTCCTGCTCGCCTTCGGGCAGAATCTGCCGACGTGGTGCGTGGGCGCTGCGCTGGGATGGCTGCTGATTCCCGTCATGAGCGCGAATCTTGATGCGCTGATGCGGCTGAACATCCCGGAAGAAATGCAGGGAAGGGTGTACGCGGTGCGGAATGCGCTGCAATTCTTCACGATTCCGGTCGGCTATGTGCTGGGCGGGGCGCTGGTGGATGCGGTGTTTCGGCCGCTGATGCGGAATCCGCTGCCGTGGCTGGAAATGCTGTTCGGACGGGATGAAGGCAACGGCGCGGCGTGCTTTTATGCGGCGCTGGCGCTGATGGGGGTGCTGACCTGCTTGTTTTTTCAGAGTAGGAAATCCCTAAAGACACTGGAAGGGGATAAAGCCGCTTAACCCAAGGGGTAGGGGAAGTGCAACCAAGCCGGAGTACCCGTAAGCAAATCCAACCGACCAGCATCGGGAGAAGCTGTTTCTCCCGGTGCTGGTCTTTTTGCTGCGGGGAAAATCGCTCATGCGAATTCCGCTACTCCCACTTCCGCTGACGAAAAAAGACCGCCTGCGCACTTGCAGACGGTCTTGCAGAAAAACAGGATTATTCCGCGTCCTCCACAGTGAAGGTCGGAATGACGCCGCCTTCGTAGGTGCTGATCATGTAGTCGTAGGCTTCCTTGGAGGTCAGCGCGGTGTGCAGCGCCTTCAGCCAGTCGGAATCAAGGTCAGCGGGGCGAACCGCGACGATGTTGGCGTACAGGGTAGCGAACTCAGAGTCAGCAGCTTCGACGAACAGGCCGTTCGTGGTGGGCTTCAGGCCAGCGTCCAGCGCATAGTTGCCGTTGATGACGGCAATGTCGTAGTCTTCGAGGGTGGGGGCAAGCAGTTCAGCCGCCACTTCGTCAAACACATAGCCGTGGGGGTTCATTTCGGCGGTGATGTCGTACTTGGTCAGGGCAGACGCGGCGGTCGTTCCTTCCGGCACGGTGATCAGGCCAGCAGCCTCCAGCAGCAGCAGAGCACGGGTCTCGTTGGAGGGGTCGTTCGGCAGGCCGATGTGCGCGCCGTCCTGCAGGTCAGCAAGGCTGGTCACTTTCTTGGAGTAGATGGCGAAGGGCTCGTAATGCACGGTGAACGCGGACACAAGCTGTTCGCTCTCGGAAGCGGTTTCGTTGTAGGAGTCGAGGTAGGGCTTGTGCTGGAAATAGTTTGCGTCGTCCGTGCCGTCAGCGACCGCCGGATTCTCCAGCACATAGCCTTCGTACACAACGACTTCGAGCTTGTAGCCCAGTTCCGCCAGCTTTGCCGTCACCGCTTCGGATTCGAGAATCTCCGCGTGCGGGGCAGCCGTCGCGCCAACGCGGATGACCTTCAGTTCGTCCGCAGACGCAACCGTCAGGGACAGCGCCAGAACCAGCGCCAGAGCCAGAGCAAAGAACTTCTTCATTGTAAGCACTCCTTTCATTTTTGGAAAACCTATTTATTCAAACACCATACGGGTGAATGAAACGATTCGGGGGAGACGCAAGGGTTTCGACCCTCTCGACACCCTTTTCGCGATGGAGTTGGTGACACGCCCATGCAGCGTCCGCGTGTTTATCCTTATTTGCGGCGGCGGTGGTCAATCGCGTGGCTGAGCCAAGTGCCGCCCATCTGGAAGAATTGCACCAGCAGCACCAGCACGATGCTTGCCGCGTACATCACGTCGTACTGCCGCTTGTTCAGACCGTAGGTAATTGCGACCTTGCCCAAGCCGTCGCCGCCCGCCGTGCCCGCCATCGCGGTGTAACCCAGAATTGTGGTGATGCAAATCGCGAAGCCGTTGACCAGCGACGGCATGGCTTCGGGAATCAGCACCTTCCGCACAATCTGGAAGGTCGTCGAACCCATCGCCTGTGCAGCTTCCACCACGCCGTTGTCCACTTCCAGCAGGCTGCCCTCGACCATGCGCGCCACATACGGGAACGCGCTGACCGTCAGCGGGATGATGATGGACACCGTGCCTGTGCCGCGGCCGAGAATCGCGCGCGTTGCGGGGAAGAGCATCACCATCAGGATGATGAAGGGCACGGAGCGGAGCAGGTTGACAATCACGCCGATAATGCGGTTCAGCGTCGGCTTCGGGAGAATGCCGTCCTTGCGGGTGATGACCAACAGGACGCCCAGCGGCAGACCAATCAGGTAGGCAAAGAATGTTGCGGGCAGGGTCATCAGGAGGGTATTGCCTGTTTCCTCCAGCAGCATGGAACCCAGCCGTTCCCACGTCATGCTCATGCGCGCACCTCCTCGACCGTCAAGCCGCGTTCTTTCAGGTATTCAATCGCCCGGTGGCAGACCATCGGGTCGTCGGGGCGGCTGATGAGCAGCTGCCCGTACTGTGCGCCGTTGAGTGTGTGCACGTCCGCGCTGCGGATGCTCAGCGGCACGCCGAGGTGCAGGATGAGGTCAGCGACAATCGGCTCAGCGATTGTTTCGCCGTTGAAGACGATGCGGATGGCAGGTTTCTCCTGTACTTGCTCGTGATTTTCGCTTGCGACGATGCCGAACAGCCGCTTGCCTGCTTCGCTGCGGGTGTGGGTGAACACATCGTCGACGCTGCCCTCTTCGGCAATCACGCCGCCATCGAGAATCGCGACGTGGGTGCAGATTTGGCGGATAACTGCCATTTCGTGGGTGATAACGACGATGGTGATGCCCATCTCCCGGTTGATTTTTTGCAGCAGGCGGAGGATGGCTTGCGTCGTCATGGGGTCAAGGGCGCTGGTTGCTTCGTCGCAGAGCAGCACTTCGGGGTCGCTGGCGAGGGCGCGGGCGATGGCGACGCGCTGGCGTTGACCGCCGGACAGCTGCGCGGGGTATGCTTTCGCCTTGCTTTCCAGCCCGACAACTTCCAGCAGTTCCTTCACACGGGCGTTGATTTTCGCGCGCGGCACGCCGATGCACTCCATCGGGTACGCGATGTTCTTCGCGACCGTCTGCTGCATGAGCAGGTTGAACTGCTGGAAAATCATGCTGACCTTGCGGCGCATCTGGCGAAGCTGCTGCTTGTTCATGTCCGGCACGTTCTGCCCGTCAATGAGGATTTTGCCCTCTGTGGGCGTGTCGAGGCGGTTGATGCAGCGGATGAGGGTGCTCTTGCCCGCGCCGGAGAGACCGATGATGCCGAAAATATCGCCCTTGCGAATCTTCAGGCTGATGTTGTCCAGCGCGACGACCTCGCCGCCGGTTACGGGGTAGACCTTCTTGACGTTCTGCAGCTCAATCTGCATGGGTGGTTGAACCGGCTGCTTAAGCGTCTGCTGGGGTGCTTCGTTGCTCATGACGTTTGCCTTTCCTTTCCCGAAATCGTCCGGGCAAAAAAACAGGGGATGCCGGCATCTCTTCGATGCAGCCTCCCCAACAATTGCGGTAGGTTCTGCCGGAGGAATTGCTTTCATCCTCCAGCCATCCGTCAGGCGGAATGGCGCATCGAATTCGCGGCACGACGAAACATGCTCATGTTGCACATGCACATGGGCATCATCATGTTCATCATCGCAGCAGCGAACTTCATAGCGCGTAACTCCTTTCCTCTGCGGATGAAAGAATCATACCATGTTGCTATGCATTTGTCAACCCCGAATTTGCCTGAAAATTGTTTTTTCCCTGTTTTCCCGGCGCATCTGCCGATTTTTCCCCTCTTGCATCCTGTTTCGCCTTATGCTACAATGGCGGTAAGGCGGATTTTGCGCCAAAATCCGAAATCAAGCAGATGAAAAGCGGCATTTCGCCAGAAAGGAAGCTCCCGCATGGATGACCAGAACATCCGGCTGAACATTGCCGGTCATGCCCGTTACGAGTACGCAGAAGTCGCGCGCAGCTACGTCCCTATGCACTGGCATGACGCGCTGGAACTGATTTATATCCTCAGCGGCGAGCTGACCGTCGAGACCGAGCAGCGCCGCTGGCAGCTTCACGCTGGGCAGTGCATCTGCATCAGCCCTTACGTTCTCCACGCCACCATCAGCCTGTCCGGCAATACCGCCCTCTTGCTGCGAATCCCGACCGAGGAATTGGGGGACTGCGCGCCGGAAACGCGTTTGCGCCAGTTCATCTGGGACGCGGAGACGACGAATCCGACGATGATGGCGGCCATCGAGCGCGTGAAACAGAAGCTGCTGCAAATGCAGCATACAGCCAGCAGCGATTCGCCCTTCAGGGACATCCGCATGGCGAGTCTGCTGCTGGAAATCACTTATCTACTCTACGAGGAGTTTTCGTGCCCGGTGACGGAAGGCAGCATCTTCCGGCGCGAGAAGAACCGTCAGCGGCTGTCAGCGGTGATTGCGTACACCGAGGCGCATTATCGGGAGAATATCGCCCTGAGTGATGCTGCGGCAACGCTGCACATGCACCCGAATTCGTTCTGCCG